>Ga0181524_10000367_pt1 | contig 54485 bp, 44 predicted proteins | sample PEATcosm2014_Bin_34_FD_119761 | JGI IMG/M metagenome (GOLD analysis project Ga0181524, IMG submission 119761) | Peatland microbial communities from MTU Mesocosm Facility, Houghton, MI, USA - PEATcosm2014_Bin05_60_metaG | ecosystem: Environmental > Terrestrial > Soil > Wetlands > Peat | place... | reverse complement strand
GTTCCACTCCACAATGGGGCGTCCCTGCGACAGGTCCGAGGGCATGATCCAGGCCTCAACCGTGAAACCCGCCCCAAGACCGACATCGAGGCTTGAGCTTGCAGGAACCTCCACGTCGGCAGTAGTTCCATCCAAGCTGAATGCCAGGCCGACTTCACCGGGCACAAAAGTGACGTCGCCTTGCAGCACACCATTGTTGACGCCGGTGCTGTCCAACGCGTTGCCCTCCCCGGCCCACCAGCCCGCCAGGCCCGCAGGCACGGGCGCGCAGACCGGAGTCACGGTCAGGACCGCATTCGAGCTGGCCACCGTGCCTGCGGCATTGGAGACGATAACCGAATACGCCCCCGAATCCGCAACCCGGACGTTCGTCAACGCAAGCGCACTGGCGATGGCGCCGGCGATATTCTTGCCGTTCATCCGCCACTGGTAGCTCAGCGGCGGTGAGCCGCCGGCATCCACGGTAAAGGCCGCCGTCGCGCCAGCCAAGACCGTCTCGCTTTGGGGCTGGACGGCAATCACGGGAGGCAAAGGACACTTTCCGGCGCTGCCAGCGTTGTAGATTGCCAGAATCTCGCTGCCGGACAGTGCCCGGTCATAGACGCTCACTTCGTCCATTAGCCCGGCATACCGCAGCCCCGCATCGGCGTCATGAGGTCGCAGGCCCAACCACAGGTCGCCCGTCGTCAACGGCGTGAACACGCCCAGACGCTGTTGCTGGACGACCGTCCCGTCGAGATACAGAACGGCAATCCCGGTCGTTTTGTCGTAGGTCAAGGCGACATGCTGCCAGATATTCGTGACCACTAGCCGGCCGGCGCTCGAAATTGCGTGTTCCTCGTGATTGATGTCGACCAGATCGCCGACCAGGGCTCCTGCTCCGGGGCCCAAAGGCGGCACCACTGCCAGCCAGAGCTGGGCGCCAAAATAACCACCGTTCCACTCGACCAATGGATGCTGGGCCGTAACGTCCGCCGGGTCAATCCATGCTTCGACACTCATCCCGCCGCCGGCGCCAACATTGAGAGAGGCCGAAGCCGGTATGTCCACGGCGGCGTCCGTGCCATTGAACGAGAATGCCTGCCCCACCTTGCCGGGGGCGTAAGCCAACCCGCCTTGCGTCAGGCCGTTGTTCAGGCCGGTGCTGTCCAGGGCGCTGCCCTGCCCAGCCCACCAGCCCCGCAGGCCCGCAGGCACGGGCGCGCAACTTGTCTGGGCGGGGACGGAGTTGGTAGTGAAAAGGGCGGCGCAACACACTGCGACCGTCAAAAGCCCCCTGATTGGAATCCTCATATTGTTCAATCTTTGACCCGACTGCTGATGCCCCAGGTGCGGCCTCAGCCTACGCTACCACCAAGCAGCGGCATTTTGGGGCGGGGCGGCCCGGATGCCAAGAAGAAAAACAATGATTGCTGAACAGGAATGGTTATCAAGTGGGTTAGCCTAATGCTTGCCTGGAGAGATGCTTTCGTAGTATGAGACTGTTTTTGTCAAATTGTTCTCAAGGGTATCGATTGGGACATCGGTCGTCCACCCGTATTTCTCTTTAGCGAGCGATATATCCAATACTTTTCTTTTTATGCCCACAAACCTATTTGTGTTGTAAACAATGCCGCCCTTGTAATGGGAAATCGCCTTAAGTGTTTCCGCCAGCTCGCTTATCACCGTTGAAACTCCCGTTCCTATGTTGATAATGGGTCCCTCGTAATCCAGAACCGCGAGCAGACCCTTGATCTGATCCTCGACATATATCAACTCCCTTGTTTGAGTGCCGTCTCCCCACACTTCGACGGTGGGGTCGTTTGCGCGTCTCGCATCCACAAATTTCTTCACCAAGGCGGACACAACATGCGATTTCTCCGGGTCGAAATGGTCATGCGGCCCGTATAACGTGGCGAATATGACCGTGGTTCCCTTCAGGCCATACTGAGATTTATACGCCTCGATGCCAACGCTGACGGCCTTTTTGGTGAACCCATAGATATCCACCGAATCGTGCATTGGGCCATCCCAATATTCCGCTTCCTTCAACACCTCCTTTGTTCCAGGATATGAACAGGAGCTCCCAATCCCGATCATCTTGGCCTGGGGCTGATGTTGCTTCCACATGGCAAAGGCATTGGTGTGAATATGAAGATTCAAATGATATTGTTCAGCTTTATGTCTCAAGGGCCAGTCACCGGCAGCCTGAACAGCAGCCCCATGGATTATATAATCAAATCTCTTGTTGAACGTCGAAAAAGCCTTCTCAGCGCCACTTTCTGTGGCCAGGTCGAACCGTGAGCCAACCACATTCACCTCGGCCCCGAGGCTTGTCAGGAAGGGTTGCATGTTCTTTCCTAGAAATCCCGTTCCCCCCGTGATCAGGAAGGACTTTCCTCGGATGTCTTTCATAATTTCATTGACTCGATGCTTCTCTTGCTGTTCATAAGCCGTTCTAAATCCGGCGAGACGCTAAGCTCCGGGTTCAGGCTTTTCAAGACGATTTTTTGCGAGGCACGCTGCGCAGACCCACTAGGCCTGCCCGGCGCGCTTGCGGGCGCGCATGGCGCAAAACTCGCGGATTTCGCGAACCAGCCCGGGAAGAAGGGGTGTGCGCATGGGGTTGCCGAAGTAGGTGGCGGCCCGGCCAAGCGTGAGGCGGAGAAGGTGGTGGTACCAGCGCAGGCCGTACCGGCCATAGAGCCGGTACAATTGCTGGCGGACCTTGTGATAATGCTTGACGGCCCCCATGTCCGGATGGCAGGTGTAAGCGGTGTGAACGCGAGGCAGACAGCCGATGCGGCCGCCGCCGGCAATGACGCGGAAATAGAATTCCGCATCGGGGCAGACGGAGAAGTCGGGGTCGAACTTGCCGTGCCGGGCCAGGCGCTCGCGCCAGCCGAAGAAGGTGCCGTGAATGACCGGGGAGACGAAGTATCGAAAAATGAGGATGCTTTTCAGCCTCTCGGGACTCAGTCCGCCGCGGTAGGTGATCGCTCCCCGGCCCAGCGATTTGCCGGACGCATCCACAAACAACTCATCGGCGCCGACGCCGATATACTCGGGATGCGCAAGCAGGAACTCGACGGACTTTTCGACCGCATCCGGAGCGCAGAAATAATCGTCACTGGCCTGAATGCCGACGATTTCGCCCCGAGCCAGGCCAAGTCCCTTGTTGGTGGCATACACTTCACCCTGGTCGGGTTCGGAGGTAAAGCGCAGGCGCGGCTCGGCAGCAGCCAGCCGTTGGAGCAGGGACACGGAACCGTCTTTGGAGCCGCCATCGATGACCAGGCATTCAAGGCGCCGATAGGTCTGGTCGAGAATGCTGCGCAGGCAGCGTTCGAGGTATTGCCCGCGATTGAACGTGGGCACGATAATCGAAACGAGGGGAGGCTCTTTTCCAGGCCCGGGATGCGTTGAGTCGCAGTCTCGGCAATTCATACGGTCTCTCTGGCTGGCAGCTTCTTCCGGTATCTGATTTCTGACACCCCGCAAGCGATCTCGGCTTGCGCCTGCGGCTCACCCATTCCAACAAACTGCAAGAAGCCGATTGGGATGTCAACCACCTAAAATGAGGCGCATCGTGCCGGAGACAACCGCCTTGACGGGCCGGCAGCGGGCCAGCAGAATGGCGCCCAGGCTTTCGCCGGCGAATCGGCGGGCAATCGAAACATGACGAGCGCATTCCAGTACTTGCAGCCGAAGCTTCCGCCGGGACTCCTGGGGTACCTGGTGACTCACGAGTTGCGGTTTGCGTTCACGCTGCGCCTGGTGAGGCGGCATATCCAAGGGACAGTCCTGGACATCGGCCCGCACATCTTCACGGCCATCCTGCGTCATGAGTTTTCAAGCCGGATCGACACGCTGGGCTTCAAGGTTCCCGCCTACGAGGAGCTGATCCGGCCCAGGAGCGGGGAGACGCACCACGAATATGATTTGCACGAGGCTTGCCGCCCGCCGTGGCCGGACATCGGGCCCTACGGGACGGTGATCGCGGCGGAAGTGGTCGAGCACCTGTATGTGCATCCGCAGTATTGGCTGGGATTCTTCGACCACCTGCTTGTCCCCGGCGGCAAGCTCATCCTGACGACGCCCAACGCGGCCAACCTCAAGCGCCGGTTCACCTTGCTGGCGGGAGCGCATCCCTTCGAGATGATCGGGCTGGACCCAAAATGGGGGTCGCATTTCCGGGAGTACACCCGGAGCGAAGTCCTGTCCTGGGCGGGAAAGGCCGGTTTCAAGCTCGAGGCCTGCTATGCGAGGTCGCACATGTGCCCGCCGGGCAGGTTCAACCGGGGCTTGTGGGCCGTGTCGAACCTGCTGCCGTCCAGCCTGCGCCAGGGCATGTATTTCGTATTTGCCAAGCCGAATGCCTGATAATCCTGTTGATCGCTTATTGAGGATATGAAACCACCGGGTCCCAGTGTTGAGCCGCCTTTGCAGGCGCCGGCGCGGCCCTCGGGCCTCCGTCAGTTCGCTCTGATGGCCGGCCTTTTGATTGGGGCGCTTCTGTTGCTGTTCTGGAAAGACCTTCGCCACGACTACACCGTCTTCTCGAACGATGGTCCCCTGGGCCGGATCAGCGCCCGCTACGCCGATTTGCCGAGCGGGTTGGTCGCCGTTTGGCAGGACCTGAACTGGGTGGGCGGCGCAGAGCTCAGCGGCATGCCCGGTATTGGGATAATACTCCACACGGTGTGTTGCCTGATATTCAATATGGCGGCAGGCCATTTGATGTTCTCGAAGCTCTACGCCCCGTTTGCGATTCTATTCCTGGGCCTGAGCGCGTGGTTCTTTTTCCGGCGGTGGAAATTCTCGCCGGCGGTCTGCTTGCTGGGCGGTTTGGCGGCGACGTTGAACTCGGACTTTTTTTCAACGGCGTGCTGGGGTGTGGCAGGGCAACCGATCTCTTTCGGGCTGGACTTCCTGGCGTTGGCAGCGTTGGCCGATGAGTCGAGCCCGAGGCGGTGGGCCCGTGTGGCCCTGGCAGGGATAGCCGTGGGGATGGGGGTCACCGAGGCCGCGGACATCGGGGCGCTGTTCAGCCTGTTTGTTGCGGCCTTTGTCGTCTTCCAGGCCCTCAATACCGAGGCGCCAGAGGGGTCCGGGGCGCGCCGGTTTGGCGATGCAGCGGGGAAGGCGGCTCGGGGTTTGGCGCGGCTCACGGTGATGACGGGGTGTGCCGCTTTGGTGGCAGCGGGCGCCCTGAGCGCCATCATCAGCACGCAGGTCCAAGGCATCGTCGGCATGGGGCAGGATGCCGCAAGCAAGGCGCGTCGATGGAATGAAGCCACCCAGTGGAGCCTGCCCAAGAAGGAGACCCTGGGCTTACTGGTCCCGGGGCTGTTCGGATTCCGGATGGGCATGCCTAAAGGCGGCGAGTATTGGGGGGAGGTGGCCCAGGACCCGGCTTACGACCGTTATTTCAAGGCCAAGAAGGCCGGAAAAGAGGCGACGCCGCCGCCACCGGGCGCGTTGAGGCGCCAGACGGGCGGCGGGTTTTACGCGGGCGTGCTGGTCGTGCTGGTCGCGGTCTGGGGGGCCGTGCAATCGTTCCGAAAGAACGATGGCGTCTTTTCGCCGCGGGAGCGCCGGTTCATCTGGTTTTGGCTGGGGGGGACCCTGTTGGCATTGCTGATGGCCTACGGACGGTGGGCGCCGTTTTACCGGGTTTTCTATGCGCTGCCGTTCGCCTCGGTCATCCGCAACCCAGCCAAATTCATCCACCTGGTCTCCTGGGCGCTGATCATCCTCTTTGGCTACGGATTGCAGGGTCTGAGCCGGCTTGGCCTGGAAGGGCCGGCAGAGACGGAGAAGCAGCAGGACCTGCGCTCCCAATGGAGGGCCTGGTGGCCGAGGGCGGGCGCCTGGGACAGGAATTGGGTGAAAGGGTCGGTGCTGGCGCTGGCGGCGAGCCTGGCGGCCTGGGTGATGTATGCCGGCAAGCACAAGCAGGTGTTGGCCTACCTGCAAGAGGTTGGTTTCGATCCGGCGGATGGCGCCCGAATAGCCGGCTTCAGCCTTCGGCAGTTAGCGTGCTTTATCTTCTTCCTCCTCCTGGGACTGGGCCTGATCGCAGTAATCCTCAGCGGCTTTTTCAAGGGCCGGCGGGCCAGATGGGGGGCGGTGTTGATTGGGGTCTTGCTGGCAGTGGATTTGATGGCGGCCAACCTGCCGTGGGTCGTCATTTACAATTGGAAAGAGGTCTATGTGTCGAACCCTGTCCTCGATTTCCTGCGCGAAAGACCGTTCGAGCAACGCGTCGCGGTCCTGCCTGCGGAGCAGTTGTTCGATATCAGCAAGTTCCCGCCGCAGGCGGCGCCGCTCGTGCAGAACTACGTTACCATGGGGCAGCTCTACGGCAGCGAATGGATGCAGCACCTCTTCCCCTACTACAACATCCAGTCGCTCGACGTTGTCCAATTGCCGCGCGTGCCGGTCGAATACATGGCCTATGAGACTGTGGTGGGTTCGCTCCCGGTGCGGCACTGGGAGCTGAGCAACACGCGCTACTTGCTGGGACTGGCGATCCCTGCCGACCAGATCAACAAACTTCTGGACCCGGCGCGGAAGTCATTCAGGATAGTGAAGTACTTCGCGGCGGTCCCCAAGCCGGAACTGGCCGGCCCGCCGGCGACCTTCGATGAAATGACCGCCGTCCTCACCGAGGAGGGCCCCTGTGCCCTCTACGAGTTCGCCGGCGCGCTGCCGCGCGCCAAGCTCTACACGGATTGGCAGGTCTCGGCCGATGACAATGAGACGCTCAAGCAATTGGCCAGCCCCGCCTTTGATCCGGCGCAAAAGGTCCTTGTGGCCTCTCGGCTGCCGGCGCCCGCCGCCGCCAATGCGAAGGAGTCTGCCGGCACCGTGGACTTCACCAGCTACGCCCCCAAGCGAATCGGGTTGAGCGCAAAAGCCGCTGCGCCTTCCGTGCTGCTCCTGAACGACAGGTTCGATCCCGGCTGGAAAGTGACGGTGGACGGAAAGCCGGCGGAGTTGCTGCGCTGCAACTATATCATGCAGGGGGTGCGGGTGCCGCCCGGTGAGCACCAAATCGAGTTCCAGTTCGCCGCCCCGGTCACCGCTTTTGTCATCAGCCTCTTGGGCCTTGCCCTCGGCTCTTGGCTGCTCTGCCTTGAGGTCCGGGCTATCTCAGCAAGGGGAGCGGCGCGCACGGAGTGAGGCGCCCTGCCAGCAGAGGCAGGTCGGTTTGCGGGCTATTTCAGCAGGCCCAGACTGCGCATCCATTCCTGGGCGCGCTGGGGCCAGGTGGTGACCGTCTTGGGCGAGGGACGCAACCCGTAACCATGGCCGCCGGCGGCATAGAGATGCATCTCCGCCGGCACCTTGGCTTTTTTGAGGGCCAGGTAATAAATGAGGCTGTTTTCGACACCAATGCCGTCGTCCTCGGTTTGTACGAGGAACGCAGGCGGCGTGTTTGCGGTCACGTTCAGTTCGGGCGCCAGTTTGTCGTCCTGGTCCTTGAGCACAAGGTATGCGGGATAAATCGGCATCGAGAAATCCGGACGGCAACTAACCTGGTCGGCGTCGTCCACGGGTTCATAGGCCCGCTTGTCGAAGTGGGTGCTCAGATAGGCCGTGAGATGGCCGCCGGCAGAGAATCCGAGGACGCCGATGCGGTTCGGGTCGAGGTTCCATTGCTTTGCATGAAACCGGACAAGGCCCAGCGCGCGTTGTGCGTCCTGCAAGGGCAGGATGTGTTTGTCGTCACCCGGGCGCGTCGGCACACGGTATTTCAACAGAACACCCGTCACGCCGATAGAATTGAGCCACTCGCAGACTTCCGTGCCTTCCAGGTCCATCGCCAGAATGCTGTAACCGCCGCCGGGACACACGACCACCGCGGCCCCGGCGTCCTTCTCCTTTGGCGGGCGATAGAGGGTGATGGTCGGCTGGCTGACGTTGCCCAGACGGATCACCCGCTGGCCGGCCACCAGGCCGCCGTCCGGTTTGGTCGTGTCATGTTCTTGGCCGACCTCGCCTTTTTCGTCGGGCGCGCCCTTCGGCCAAAGTGGAATTGGTTCCGAAACACTGCCGCCGCATGCAAGGGAGCCGGCGCCAAACGCCATCAGGAGCCAAACAAAGCGGGAAGCCAGAGTCTTGTTCATAGTTTGGTTTTGGAAACGAGGTTGATTTCGTCCTCGAACGGGCCGCGCCGCCCGTAGGTTAGTGTCGCGCGGGAACCGGGGGTCCGCGCTTTGGGGGGTGGTTTGGCGCGCAAGGGAATGTAGAACAACCGGAGACGCTCGCCGACGGGGTTGGCCTCGTACTGGTAAAGGCCGAAGAAGGCGGAAACGGCGCAGGAACCAGGTGTGGTCTGACGGCGATAGAGGTTCCAGAGGAGGGATTGGCTGGCGGCGCCGCTCCTGGGATTCTTTTCGGACCGCCATAAGGAATAGAGCGGGGCGTATTCGCGCTCGATGCTCGGGTTTTCGGGCAGGAACGGTTCGATGGCTGCAAGGACCTGGAGCCGGCGGTTGCCGTCCAAATCGCGGCGGCAGGTGAACAAGGGCCACACGTCCAGCCGGTGTCTGGAGGCCCCGGTCTCGGTGTTCCTGGCGGTCATGTCGGAGCCGAGGAAAAAGAGGATGCGGGTGCGTTCGCGATCCAGAGGGTCGGCGTGGAGGCGATTGCGCTTATATATCGGCCAGAGATAGAAATCGTCAACCAGGTTGGAGTTGTAGGAATGGCTGTAGAACGGCCAGATGCGAGTGGTGTGCTTGCCCTGGCCGCGCGCCAACTCGATGAAGGGCCAGGGGGCCTGCCATTCACGATACTTCTTCCCGCGGTCATCGATCCGGGAGAAGAAAGGCCAGAGAACAGTAGTGGAATCGCGTTTGGGTGAGCGGAGCGCGCTGTAGGCGGGGAGGACGCCCAGTTCGTGCTGGGGCTCGCCGCTGCCCAGACCTGAATGCCGGTTGAAGAAGACTGGCCAGAGGGCGAAGCGGTTGTCGTGACCGGGCACGGTCTCGACCTCATTGAAACCATTAGTATGGGTAGTGATGTCTTTGTGCTCGTGGCCGGCCAGAGGCCAGAACTGCCAGCCCTCGAGGGCCGGGCCATGGCGGAGGTGGAAGAGGGGATACAGGTAATTGTCGGTCACTACGGCTCCCTTGCGAGTCCGAGAGTATGCGGGGAACATGACATAAGAGATTTCGTCGCGGAACAGGCGGTCTCTCAAGTGGCCATAAAAGGGCCCGTATGCCGTGTAGTCCTGGCTGGGGTCCGAGGAGCGTTGATAGAAAAAGAACGGAAAGAGAGTGAAACGCTTGCGGACCTTTTCGTGTTGGGATGGGCCGCCGGCGAAACTGAGTATTTGAGCGAGTTGCCAGCGGTACTGGCCTCCATACCGGAAGTAGGACATGGCAGGATAGAGAAACCTGAATTCGCTCGAATCGGTGTCTGGGTCGCGCGTGGTCCAGAGCAAGGGGGGCAAGGCCCAAGTCTCACGGGGTCCCTGCCACTCCTTATAGTAGAACGGGCCGGCGGCCTCGACCCGCTGGCCGGGTGTGAGGGTAAGGCCGAATTGGTCGAAGAGGGGACCGGCATGGAAGGAGTCCTGGGCCAAACTGCAAAGGGGCAGCATGAGGCAAAGAGCCTTCAATAACGTTAACGGCCCCTCCAGGCCCCTCAAAAAGCTCCTTTTGAGCCAGTTATTGGCATTAAACCTCGTCATTCTATCTTGGTTTCAGAATCGAGGTTGTCGACCAAGGCGCCATTGGGCGCGGCGTCAATCGCGCAGGGTTGATAGTGGGTCGCTTTGATTGCCGGGGAAGGGGTGTTTTGGGGGTTCTTGCGGGCAAGGAGGCTTAAGAGGGCGGGCAGAAAGGCCAGGCCGGCGATCATGCAAGAGGCCAGGCCAATGGACATGACATAGCCGAGGCTTTGGAGGCCGCAGTGTTTGCCCAGGGTAAGGCTGCCAAAGCCGGCGATGGTGGTCAGGCCCGAGACCAGGACGGCTTTGCCGGTGCTTCGGGCGAGGATGCTCGGGGTTTGCTCTTCGGCGTAACGGTTGAGGATGTGAATGCCGTTGGTGACTCCAATTCCGATGACCAGGGGCAGGGTCATGATATTGGCCGGGTTCAAAGGGATGTGGCACAGGCCCATCAAGCCGGCCAGCCACAAAGAGCCGACGGCGACCGGGATCAGGGCCAGCACCACGCAGGCGAGGCTCCGGAAATGGACCAGGACCAGCAGGACAATGGCGATGAGCGAGTATTCGGCGGCCTGGATGTAGCTGCTCTTGAGCAACTCGGTGTATTCGTAGAACTGGACCGGGGTGCCGGTGACGTTGGGATCGATGCGGCGCAATTGTTGAATGAACAGCTCCTGGTTCTCGCGTTTCCAGAGGTCCTCCTTGGCGTTGACCTGAAGGAGGTACTTGCCGGTGACGCCGACGAAGCGATCGTGCATGAACTGCGGGAGGTCCTGGACACGCAACGGGCTTGCGTCATCCTGGTCCTGGAGGCCCTTGAAAGTGGCTTGAATGTCATCGAAAAAGGCCCGTTGGAAGGCGGTGAGTTTGAGCGAGCTGGCCTCGAGTTGGGCGGCGTCCCCGCGCAGCATTTCTTTGCGGAGGTCGATGACGGCCTGGCGCAAAGAATCGATTTGTGCCGGCAGGGCGGGTTGGTCGGCGGGTATTTCCTGGCGGATGTTGCCCAGGTAGCCCAGAAGGGAATACAGAGTGGTGCTCAGTTCGGTGAGGTTGACCGGGTCCAAGGCGGGTTGGGGGAAGCGGATCGAGGCAAGGTTCTTTTTGATATCGGCGACCAGGGCGAGTTTGTGGGTTTGGTCTTCGGCCAGGAAGCGGGTAACGGAATCGATGCTCGAGACGGAGGAGAGGTTGGTAATCTGTTGTTCGAGGGCGATTGCATGCTGGAGGTTGGTGGCGATGACGGCGGCGTAGAGGACAGACTTGGGGGTTGAATTGATGAGTTTCCGTGTGTACTCGACTGCCGGGAGGCCCTTGCTTTGCAGGTGGAGCAGGTTGTAATCGAAATAGACCTTGTGGACCTGGGTGGCAGCCAGGCCGCACAGGAGCAGGACAATTGCGGTGACGAGGCGGGGCCGCTGAAGCCAGAGGTTCTCGATGCGGGCCCGCCGGAGATCGGGGCCGTGCCGGGCTTGGTCGATGACATTCTGGCGGCCCCGAGACAGGAGCACGGGCAGAAGGGTCATCATTGGGACAAAGCAGACAAGCAGGCCGAAGCCGCAGATGAGGCCCATCTCCTGGATGCCTTTGAAGTTGGTGAAGATCATGGCCAGGAAGGCCCCGGCGGTGGTGAAGGCGCCTGTAAAGATGCCTTGGCCGGTGAAGACCATGGCCTTGGCCAAGGCGGCTTGTTTGCCGGAGCCCCGGCGCAATTCCTCTTCGTAACGGGAGATGAGATGGACGCCGTAATCGATGGCCAGGCCGATGAGGATGGGGACGAAGGTAATGGTGAGGATGTTCAGGTGCCCGACCGGCCAGGGCATGAAGGTGAAGGCCAGGGTATAGGCCAGGCCGAAAAGGAGGCAGAGGGTGGCTTTGACGGGGCGTCCGATCTCGTTGTAGGCGTAAATGAAGATGAGGGCGCAGAGGATCAGCGAGACGATACTGGCGAGGGCGGCGTCCTTTTTGGACTGATCCATTTGGTCGTGATCCAGAACCGGTTCCCCGGTCAGGCCGACGTTGACGCCAGGCACCTCGGTGCGGGTTTGCTCGACCAGTGTGCGCAGGCGTTCGACGGCGGCATCGTTGAGTTCCTCGCGCGGCGCCTGGGCGGTCAGCAGGAAGATCCGCCCGTTGGCAAAGCTGATATAGACATCCTGTTCGGCAGTGCCGGTGGGATTGAACAGGGCTGTGACACCCGGGGAGGGCGGGGCGCCAGAGCGGCCCAGGGAATCGCGCGCCTGGGTGAGAATCCGCTCCAGGGCGGGCAGGGCTTTCATCAAGGCCTCCGTCTCCGCGTTCTTCTCGCGCTTGGCGGTGCGGATTTGGGCGTTGATCATGCTGAACAGAGAAACCAGATTCGTCGTGTGGGTGAATTGCTCGATGAAGGGACGGTAATCCAGCAGGGCCTGCTTGAGCTCCCCGAGCTCCTTGTCCGGAACGAACAGCAGGGCCTTGGGTCCCAGCATTCTCAAGTCGGCTTTGTAAAAAACATCGTGGAACAGATTGGTCTCGGCCGCCATTTTGGGGCCCAGCCGCTCGACGAACTGCCGGTTTTTCTCGGTGCTCTCGCTCTCGACCACGACTGCGAGGTCGTCCTGCGTGGGGAACTCGTTCTTGAAGCGGAGGAAATTCCGGTGGTACCTCTTGTTGGCGCCCACCAGGTCCTCCTGGCGCAGGTCAAAGGCCGTGTCTGAGGTCAGGCTCTTGAGGACAAAAGCCACGCAGAGCGCGCCCAGGAGGATTTGAGGCCAGACAAAGAGCCATGGCCGGCGCCCCACCACTTGAGCAAGCCAGCCCAAGGCGCGGGCGACAGGATTGTTGTCGGTGAGCTTCCTCATCGAGGAGTTAATTTCGATTGCCGGTTTTCACGATTCACCGGCACTGCTGCCCTTTATTTCACCTCGCCGCCTCGTCAGGAAACTCGGCGTTGGAATAGACTTCTTTGACGTCGTCGTGGTCTTCGAGGGCCTCGATCAGCTTGTTGAGAGCGGCGGTGGCCGGCTCGCCGGCCAGGGGCACGGTGACGGTGGGCAATTCGGTAATCTCGGCGACTTCGGCCTTGATGCCTTTGGCCTCGAGTTGCTTGTGGACGGCCTCGAAGTGCGCCGGGTCGGTGATGATTTCATAGCCCTGGGGCTCGGCTTTGAAGTCCTCGGCGCCGGCCTCCAGGGCCAGTTCCATGAGTTGGTCTTCGTTGGCGGCTTCGCGGGAGAGGATGATTTGGCCTTTGCGATGGAAGAGGCGCGAGACCGAGCCCTGGGTGGCCAGGGAGCCGCCGCTCTTGGTGACCAGGCTTCGGATTTCGGAGGCGGTGCGGTTGCGGTTATCGGTGCTGACCTCGACCAGGAGGGCCACGCCGTGAGGGCCGAAAACCTCGTAGGTCAAGTCCTCGAAAACGGTGGTCTGCCCGCCGCCGATCCCCTTCTTGACGGCCCGCTCGACGTTGTCGTTGGGCATGTTGGCGGCGCGGCATTTGAGCAGAACCATGCGCAGCCGCGGGTTCATGGAGGGGTCGCCGCCGCCGATCTTGGCGGCAATCGAGATTTCTTTGCTCAGCTTGGAAAAGACCTTCCCGCGCTTGGCATCGACAGCCCCTTTGAAGTGCTTGACTTTGGCCCATTTGCTATGTCCCGACATGTTCTTGCTTGGTTAACAGGTTGAACCGAGCCGATTGAACAGGATTTTGCGTCCAAGAAAAAGGCTTATTTTGGGGCGCGGCGCAGCAGGCATTGACAAGGTGAGCCTCAAAATGTTTGAAGCCAACCTCCCCGACAATCAGGGAATGGGCCCGTGTCGGCGACTTTGTCACCGGCCCCAGCTCAGACCTGGGAGCACGGGGCCGGCGCCAGGAACCAGTTCGAGACCTTCGACACGGTGTCAGCGTATTGAGGGTCGTTCTTGAGCCGGTTCCAGGTCGGGTGTTTGCCGAAGGCGGCGAAATGCCCGTCGTGGGCCGCCCTGTCCTCGGCGGAGAGCATGTAAGTCAGGTGCGGCAGGTCCTTGCCGACCAGCACCTGCCCGTAGAAGACGGGGGCCAGGCCGACCTCGTGCATCACCTCGATCTCGCCCGAGTTGAACATCTCGACCTTCTTGAGCGCCTTGACCTCACTATAGCTCTGATAGGAGCGCAACTCGAAGATGCGCGGCTTCTTCTCGAGCGAGTAGGGAGCCAGTTCGAGCTTAGGTTGGCCGGCGAAGGCGAGCATCAGCCAACTGTCAATCCGCTCGAACGCAGGGTTGGATTTGGGCGTTTGCAGGTAGTCGGCGCCGGCCTGCTGGTACGCGGGGTCGGCGTTCATGCGGGAGGCGGCAGTGGCAAAGGACTCGATTGAGGGATAAGGAATGAGCACATAGACCGATGGAGGCCCCTTGGGCTCGAGCTCCGTGAACACGCCGATCGGTTTGAGGCCCAACCGGTTCAGCGCCGGAATGGCCGCCTTCTCGAGGTAGGCCTCCAACAGTTCGTGGCCGGCGCCCTCCTTGAAACGGTAGGCCCGCAGTTCGTAATACTCCCGGCCCGCGCCGCCAGTAAGAGGCTGGGCCGTGGCAGATCGAGCGCCGGCGGGGCCGAGGCCGGCGAGCGCGGAAGCTGCAATCGAGGTCTTGAGGAATTCGCGTCGTTTCATGTTTTCTGGTTGGTTGTGGGCGGGACATTCCCGCCACGAAAAAGAACTAACGCCGCTGGAGCGGGAAGTCAACCACTCCCGGAAGCCGACGATCCAACTGAGCCAGCTCAGGGACGCGGAACGTCCAAGTCCTTGCAGATTTTCCATGCGGTGAACTCGAGGATTTCGCGATGGCGTGGAACGGCGGATACTTTCCTTGCGGCGCGATTGGCGTAGATCGTGTGGTTGCGCCCCTCGCGCAAAAACTCGCAGCCGTGACGTTCAAGATGCCGGACTAAATCCAGCCGCCTCATGCCGGGCCAAGCACCAGCGGTTCACGAATCGCCTCCTGCCCGCGCAATTCCTCCTCGGCCATCTGGCGATTGGCCTCCAGAACCATTCTGGCGGCCTCCAGCAAATTGGCCCGCGCTTCCTCCAACGTCGCCCCCTGCGTATTGGCTCCAGGCAGTTCCTCCACAAACGCCGCGTAGCCTTCAGGAAACCGCCGGAAAACAGCGGTGAATTTCAAGCTCATGCAATTCAGATTACGCCGATATCGGAAGGTTGACAAGAGCCGAGGGCGCGCACGGAGTGACGCGCCCTACCCGCCTTCACGGCCTTACGCCGAGGGAACTCGGTTTTCCATGGTTCCCCCTTGCGAGATTGGCCGGGCGGCTTACGATTGGGCGGGTCGCTGTCTGAAATCCTGGCGGTCTTCTGTCTCATCGGCCTTTGCTGAGGCGCGCGTTTTACGCCTCGGGCGTGCCCGGGAACATCGGCTCGGTCGGGAGGGTCCGCGGCCGTCGTCGGTGCAGAGGGCGTAGCGGGCGGGTTCCTGGCCGGAGGATTCATAGAGGGAGACCACAGCGTGCTGGCCCAGGGTATTGACGGCGTAATAGACCAGGTTGAAGTTGGGTTTGCCGCGCGCATTGAGCAGCCGTTTCTCGAGGGTGTTGGCCACCACCCGCTCGAGCGCCGTCAGGCAGGCGTCCTTGGGGGATTTGCCCTGGCGCATCCCTTCGACGACGAGAAATGAGCCGAGCGAGAACAGGTTCGCTTCGCCCCGGCCGGTCGAACCGGCCGCGCCGATTTCTCCATCCACATACAATCCCGCCCCCAGGATCGGCGAGTCCCCGACGCGCCCGGGGATTTTCCACGGCAGCCCGCTGGTGCTGGTGACCCCGGCCACCTGGCCTTTGGCATTGACGGCGTCGCAGTTGATGGTGCCGTAGAAGTGGTCCGGGTCGAGCAAGCCCTCCGCCACCATGGCCAGCGCCGCGCGGCGCCCGGCGGCAGCGCGCCCCCTGGGCCCCGGGTAATGCTCCCGGTCGGTCCGGCGCTTCCATTCGAGCCAGAGCCGGCGCGACTTTTCGGTATTCAAGTCCGCTTCGATCTTGAACCCGAGGTTGCGGGCGAACCGCTGAGCGTCTTTGCCGGCCAACAGGTGGTTGTCGGTCTCTTCCATGACCTTCATGGCCACCAACGACGGGGTGCGGACGCCCTCGAGGCAGGCGACGGCGCCGGCGCGCTTCAGCGGGCCGTGCATCACCGAGGCGTCCAGTTGCACCACTCCTTCCGCGTTAGGCAACCCGCCGTATCCCACGCTCGTATCCTCCGGGTCCAGTTCCACGATGTTCACGCCGGCGACGACCGCATCGAGCACGTCCGCCCCGGCGGTGATCATCTGGAAGGCCTTGGCCACGCACGTCAGGCCCGTCGGGTCTTGCGATTTATTCCCGTTGGCCGCCGAGAGCACCAGCGGTTTGGGGTGGCGTTTAAGGGCCGCCGGCGCCTGGGCCAGGAGCGATGGACCGGCCAGCGCGCCCAACCCGGCGGCGGCCACGAATTTCCGGCGGTTAATCTGTTTGTGCATAGTCGGCTTCCTCTTGGTTTTCAAATGTTGAGCCATTCCAGGCCGAGGATGTTCGGGTTTCCCGCCCGGAGCGCGGCCAGGAGTTCGGCGCCGGGCTCCTGGTCGAGTTGGATGCGGCAACTGGCGGCGGCGGCCCCATCGAAGATGAGGTTCTGCACCTCCTCGATGTTGATGCCGGCGCGGCGAACCTGGTCCATGACAAAGGCCAGGACCCCGACGCGGTCATAGTGCCGGACCAGGAGTTGCCCCTTGGCGGGCGTGCGCGTAGCGAGGTTCACGCAGTTGAGGACCGCCCCGGTCTTGACGAAGGTCTGGATGATGCGCAGGGCCTCCTCGGCGATAGCCTCCTGCGCTTGCTCGGTCGAGGCGCCGATGTGATGGGTGCCATAAAAATTGGGCAGGGACAGGATGGCGTCGCTAAACTCGGCAGTGGACGCCGCCGGCTCCGGGTCGAAGACGTCCAACCCGGCGCGGAGTTTGCCGGCGGCAAGGGCGGCGCTCAAGGCGGGCTGGTCCACGACCTCCCCGCGGGCGGTGTTGATGAGAATGGCGTTGGGTTTCATCAGGGCGAGGCGCTGGGCGTTTGCGAGCCGGCGCGTCTCCGGTTTGAGCGCCACGTGCAGCGTCACGATGTCCGCCCGCCGGAAGACTTCGTCCAGTTCGCCGCAGCGTTCCACGCCCAGTTCGCGCGCCAGGCCGGGGGTCAGTGAGCGCGACCAGGCCAGGACCTGCAATCCAAAGGCGTGCGCCCGGTGGATGACCTCGCGCCCGATCTGCCCGGTCCCGATGACCCCGAGGGTCTTGCCAAAGACCCCGTCCGCCTTCGAGAATTCCTTCTTGTTCCACTTGCGCGCGCGCAGGGCGGCGACGTTGTCGGGGATGCGGCGGTCCAGGGCCAGCAGCAGCGCAAAGACGAGTTCGGCTACGGCGACGGAGTTTTTTCCCGGGCAGTTGCTGACGAAGATGCCTCGAGCGTTGGCCGCCTTGACATCGATGGTGTTCACGCCCGCCCCCGCCCGCAGGACCAGGGCCAGTTGCTCCCCGGCGCGCAGGGTCTCGCCGGTCACCGGCTTGCCGCGCACGACCAATATCTTGAACGGGCCGACGAGCCGGGGCAGGTCCTCGGCCTTGACACCGGGTTCATAAGCCACTTCACAACCGAGCTTGGCCAGGCGGCCCAGGTGGCCTTCCGGGAATTTCTCAGCCACGAGCGTTTTCATATCAGAAAACCCGGGTCAGGCACTCTCGTCTCGAGGGTACTTGAAGATCAGGCCGGCCCGGGGCCCTCTCCCGTTCGATGCCCGCGAGCGTGGCGGAAAAGCAGGTGAGCATCGCGGCGGAGGAGGCGGCGCCTTTGAGGAATGTGCGTCTCTTCATGACAGGAGTTTCGACGGCTCGCCGGGATTCCTATTCAAACCAGCTTGTGCCCGGGCGTGGGCATCAAAACCGCGCGAGCGCGCTCTTTCCAAGGCCGGCAGGATAGGCGATAGTCCTTTCGCCATGAAACTTTCACGCCGAACAAGGTGGCTCGGGCTTTTCGCGGGCCTGGCCGGCCCGGTGTATTGCGCGGCAGCACCGGCGGCGATGCTTCAACTCCTGCCGGGCCAGGCCCCGCCGGCACAGGCCCAGCCTGTGAGCCTGCAACCCGCCACCAACCGCGTCGGCCTTTACGAGAAAATCGAATTCCGCCTCGATGTCTCCGGCAGTTGGACCAATCCCTTCGATCCCGATGAAGTGGAGGTCAGCCTGCAACTGGCCGCGCCCGGCGGACGTTCGTTGACGGTCCCGGCCTTTTATTGCCAGGACTTCGAACGGCGGCGCCTCCAGTCCGGAGGCCGGCCGCGCGACTGGCTGTACCCGCGCGGAAACCCGCGCTGGAAAGCGCGTTTTGCCCCAATGCAAACCGGGGACTACTCCGCCGTGGGAATCGTGAAGGAGGGCGGCGGCACGCGTTCCTCGACGGCAGTCCGGTTCACCTGCGGGCCGTCTGCCAATCGGGGTTTCGTGCGCGTGAGCGCCAAAGACCCTCGTTTCCTGGAATTCTCCCAGGGCCAACCCTACTTCGCCATCGGGCAGAACCTGGCCTTCATCGGCGACCAGCAATATGTCACTCTGTCGAAGGCCGAGGAGATATTCGACAAGTTGGCCGAAAACGGCGCCAACTACCTGCGCACCTGGACCTGCTGCGAGGACTGGGCGACCGCGATCGAGGCCCGCAAAAGCGCCTGGGGACGCTCCTGGGACTGGCGTCCGCCGATCGTGCCCATGCCGGGGGAAGCCAGCGGGCGCAAGTGCCTGAAGCTGCCCGGCAACGGTTCGGCCCTTAGCATCGATCCCTCGCACCCGGTCGCGCTGCGTCCAGGCGCGCGCTACGTGTTTTCCGGCAAGGTTAGGATCGAAGGCGAGGCGGCGATCAAGCTCGAAGGCAACCACTTTAAGCCGCCGAGACCCATTGGCGCCGGCCCAGCCGGTTCCTGGAGCAGTTTCCGGTGCGAGTTCGGGACGGGGCCGGGCGACTTCTGGCTGGAAGACTTGAGCCTGCGCGCCGAAGGCGGCGGCTCCGCCTGGACCAGCGATCTTTCGCTGAGAGAAGCCGCGGGCGGACCCGAGCTGCTCTGGGAGGCAGACGTGAACCGCTCCGTCCGGGGTTTCTACAACCCGCTCGACTGCTTCGTTGTGGACGAACTCGTCGCCTCGGCTGAGAAGCACCGCATTTACCTCCAGCTTTGCCTGCTCACGCGCGATCTCTACATGAGCGCTTTGAAAGACCCGGCCAGCCAGCGGTATGAGCGCGCTATTCAAGATGCACGGAAATTCTTCCGTTACGCCGTGGCCCGGTGGGGCTACTCAACCAGCGTCGCCGCCTGGGAGTATTGGAACGAGATAGACCCGGGTCTGCCTACAGACCCCTTCTACACTGCATTGGGGGACTGGCTCGATCGAATCGACCCCTACCATCACCTGCGCACCACCAGCACCTGGGGTCCCTCGGCCAAAGACTGCCTCCATCCGAAACTGGATTTTGCCGACACCCACTTCTACGTGCGGCCCGCCGACAAAGGCCGCCTGGCCGATGAAGTGGACGCGGTTCTCGAACGCACCCGTTGGCTGCGCCAACAGGCCCCGCTCAAACCCGCCCACCTGGGCGAGTTCGGCATCGCCGACGAGAAATGGGGGCTGCGGCAAGAGATGAAGGCCAGCCCGGAGTTGGCAGATTTTCACAACGCCCTCTGGGCCTCGGCCCTGTCCGGCGCGTCCGGCACCGCCATGTTCTGGTGGTGGGAACGGCTGGACCAGCGCAATGCCTACCCGGTTTACCGCCCTCTCAGCCGTTTCACTGCCGACGTGCCCTGGACCGGCGGCGAACTCAAGCCGACCGCCGCGACGTGCTCCGACGCCCGGACGCGCCTGGTTGGCCTGCAAACCCGCGACCGCGCCTGGCTCTGGCTCTTCAACCCGGAAGCCTCCTGGAACAGGCTCGCCGTGGAAAAACGCCTCCCATCCCGCATCACCGGGGCCACGATGGAGGTCAAGACCCTGTCCGGCGGAGTTTATCGAGTCCGCTGGGTTGATCCCCGCCAGGGCGCCGTTATCTCCGAAGAGAAGGCGCCGCAGCAAGACGGTGTGCTCCGCCTGGACGTTCCTGACTTCGACCGCGATATCGCCTGCAGCATCTCGCCCTGATTCCTCCTCTTCCGCCTTGCCACCCCGGGTCCGGTGTGACGGCCGCCTTCAAGCCCTTGGGGCCGATGACGCAGATGGGGCTTTCACCGACCGGCACCGGCAGAGGGCCGGGCCGCCAGCGCGGCAGCCGAGGTTTGGCTCGGGTTAACGACGCTCTTTGGCGGCAAATTCGATCCGCCATTGCACTGCTTCCGTGCGGCCCTGGAAACTGACCGACAGCAGGTTCCCGGTTTGCCCTTGGCGCACGGGGACTTCGCCCCCTGCCCTGGCGGTGGCGCGCGCCTTCGGGGTCCCCGTCTTGTCCGGAACATAGACGAAGAGCGCGTAGGGCGCGCCGGGCACGGTTTCCGAGGAGCCCTCGAGCGCGTTTTGCGATGTGTTCCAAGCCAACTCCTGCACGGAATAGGCGCCGGTGATATGCCGTGAAGTGCCAATCAACTGCGGGTGGTTCAACCAGGGATGAACCAGTATCACTCGAGTGTCGTGCCCTTCAACCTCGACTGAAATCCGGTCTTGAAAGACGCCCAGGAGCTTCTGGTTCCAGAAGTCGAACGCGATAAAGCTCGAGCCGGGATTCAGCCCGAGCTTATCGGCGAAGGAAACACTTTTGGTGACGGCGGCGCTCCGCCAATTGGGCAGCGCCACCACGTCGTAAAGGCCGGATTTGGCATTGACCTTGAGATCGAGCAACTCCGGGTAATTGTGGATGTAATCATCGGCGCGGACGCGCTTGAAAGTGTCCCACTCAATGTCGGCGCCGCGGCTGAACAGGTCCACCGGCAGGATCGGCATGGTGGGCAGGGTCCGCTGGAGGAACGGGAGCCTCTGGGCAGGCAACTCAGGCATTACCCCGGCCAGAGGATAAGCCACCCCACTGAGGGCCACCAGGCTCACCAGGGTCCGCGCCTCGGCCAGCGTCACGCCGAAGCCAATCATGGGGTCCTCCCGCGTGCGCGCCGTGTCCACGACTTCAGCGGGCCGTTTCCGCTTGGCCTCTTCCACGGTCATCGGCCCTCCCAATTCCAAGCCCTCGCCCGGCATGACATAGACGACAATCCGGTTCAGGAATGCGTTGGCGTTGATGGAACTGAACAGCGCGTGCATGCCGTGCCAGTTGTTGTAGAGGTCCTCGCCGTTGAAATAGGAGTTGAAGAAGCCCAGGCCGTTGAGCGGTGTGCCGGCGGGACAACCCTCGACGAACGTCTTGGGGCCTATGACCGCGCGAATCACCTCCAGCCGATGGCGGTAAGCGGCAATGGGGTCCGCGCCCGGGTCATAGAGCCGTTCCCGGGCCACCGCCGGGACGTATTTGGGCAGGGCGTGTTCGCCGTCGAACTTGTAATACTCGAATCCCCATCCGCCCAACGTGGTGAAGAGCCCCTTGAGGAAATCAAGGACCTCGGGCCGGGTTGAATCCAGCGCCGGGGTCCCGTAGTCGAGGATCAGCTTGCCCTGCTTGTCTCGCAAATACCAGTCGGGATGCGCCTCGACCGCCCCGGCATAAGCATTGGGCACGAGCCACAAACCCGGATGGAGGCCCTTTGACTTTATGTGGTCCGCCAGCCACTTCGGGCCGTGAGGGAATTTCTTCAGGTCCCAGTTCTCGATCCAGGAGTGGCCCTCTTTCAAGCCCCGGTCGTAGCCGTCATCGATTTGGACATACTGGAAGCCGTAGGGCTTGAGATGCTGCGCCAGCCAGTCCGTGTTTTCCACCACCTCCTGCTCGTTGACGGCCCCGTAGTAACTCGTCCAACTGCACCACGACATCGGCGGCCTGGGAAACGGCCCCTCGTCGAAGGGGACGTAAATCGGCACGCCCAGGGTCTTGGTATAATACTGCGGTGTTAAGCGTATTTGCGCGCTTCCCCAGAGCGGCAGGGTCAGCCCCAGCCGCTCCTCACCCGGGTCGCCATTCAACAATTGGGCCTGGTCCGGAAACAGGATTGCGGTGTCGGTCGCGCGGTCAAAGAGGCTATGGAAGATCGAACCGGAAACCTTGCCCAGGGCGAAGTACATGCATTCCGGGTTCTGCCGGGGAAGGCGAGACGGGTTTCGAGTGATGCTGCCGCCGTAACTGCCGGCGACCTCGCCGGTTCCCTTCCATTGGACCGGCACTCCTTCCGGGTCGAGGAACCGGGCGGTCACGCGGTCTTTTGAAACGGGAACCCGGGCTGTCAGGACCGCGCCCGGCGCGGTGCACGAGACCTTCAGGACCGAAGCGCCCATTTCAAAAAGCCAGGCGCTCTGCGGCTCGGCGGTGCGGATCAGCAGCCGATTGGAATCCCCTTTGCCGATGGACCAGGCTCGGAAGGGCCTTAGCCCCTGGGGCGTCTGAAGGTTGAGCTGCACATGGGTCAGCAAGACTCCCAAGGTGGCATGCGCTATCCCCAACCCGCCCGCGATAGGGTCCGCAGTCAGGTCCCAGCCCTCGTGAGAGACTCGGGCCGTCTGCGGAGCGCCTCTGCCGGTGTTCATCTGGGCCCACACGGGGGTCGCCGGCAGCGAGAGAATCATGATCGCCAGGCACAGCAATTTCTGTCCGACGGAGCCTCGCATTTTCATTTTCTCGCTTTCTTATACGGTATTCCAGCATGGACACAAAGAGCGATTTCGCCCAAAGTGACCTGGCTCCTTGACCGGCGCTCGTCGCTGGGCTACATAATGAGCCTATGCGGCAGCTTGGAGCAGGCAAAGCACTGGCTCCAGGCCACGTTCGAGATCGACCACGCCCGCCGGCTCAAGCCGATGGCGCTGAAAGACCCGGACCTGGAGCCGCTGTGGAAGGATATTGGCAGCTTCTGAATATCCTGCCCTGGCGGTCGAGCAAGCCCTACAGGTCGCGCCCGGAGAGGCCGTCCACGGTGAGGTTGATATCGGGGAAATTGTCTCCGGCGGGCCGAATCGCCTTCGCTGCCAGGTAGCTCGCGTGGCCATCGACAAAACCGTAATTGCGTTTGCCGCGCCAGTCCCACCAGTCCGCCTGGACGGACGCATGGGCGCTGAGCCATTCCGCCACCAACCCCTTCTGCGCCGGGAAACGGGCCTCGGCGGCTCTGCGCGACAGGCATGGAAACGAATTGCTTTGATAAAGGTCCGGGAGACTCATCGCATTTATGGCCGCGTCGGAATAATAGGAGGCTGCCGTGTAACCGTAAGACGTGCTGTCGAAGTTGGTAATCGCTTCGGGGTCGCTAGGGCAGATCAAGACGCCGGGCGTAAAATTCGTCGAGAGGTCGGGATTATTGGCAGCGGTTTCCGAGCCGGAAAACGCCAGGTACGGCTGCACGACCCACCGCCAGCACCGCCCCATCCACAGGAACGGATCGCCCGTGTTCGGCAGGCAATCCTGTTGGTCTGAGCAGTAGAGCGCGAACGCCACCCCAATCTGCCGCAGGTTGCTGGCGCAACACGTCCGCCTGGCCGACCCTTTCGCCTTGGCCAACGCGGACAGGAGCATCGCCGCCAGCAGGCTGATGATGGCGATGACGACGAGCAGTTCGACCAGCGTGAACGCGCGCATCGCGCGCGGCGCCAGGCGGACCCCGTTTCGGAAACGGCCGGAGATTGCAGGCATCGACGCCCAATTTAGCGCGCCCCCTTTCTTCCGTCAACATGAATAGTGTCAGAGGTTGACGCACGCCGAAAAAGTCAGGCCCCTGGTCAGGTCTTCATCCGTAAGGTCACCTTGTCGCCGATTTTCAACCCGAACCGACGGGCCGCTGAACCTCCGTTGACCGCAATTTCCAGAAAATCGCTCGAACCAAACACCGCCACGGGCCGGCCGACCGGAACAGCGCCATAGAAATCCCCCAAGCCGCAGCGCACCTTCCGTTGGCCCATAATCTCACACACGCACGCCCTTTCGCGGGAGACCAATTCCGCTCCGATGTTCGTAATCGCGTTGCCAAAGCGGTCAATGCAGACGATCTCACCCCAAGCCTCTCCGCGTTGTTTCGTTGCTTGCGGCCAGGGCAGGCGGACGTAATCTCTCAACTCACGACCGAGCCGTGACGCGCGCAGGCCCCGGCTCAGATGAGCGGCCACGGGCGCGAAGATGTCGCGCCCGTGAAACGTCCGGCTGACCGGCGCGAGAAAATACTCCGGATTCTCCAGCAACCGGATCGTCTTGATTTCTTCAAGCCCCAACGCCCAAGAGAGCACGCCGTTGTCCGGACCGACGAAAAAGTGGTTCGCGCTGCGCACGGCGATGGCCCGCCGCCGGCTGCCCACGCCGGGATCAACCACCGCCACGTGCACAGTACCTCTTGGAAAAAACCGGCAACTGGCCATCAACGCGAACGCCCCGGCGCGAATGTCACCCGGTGGAATCCCATGCGTGATGTCCACCACGTTCGCGCGGGGGTGGATGCCCAGAATGACGGCCCTCATTGTGCCAACGAACCAGTCGCCCAAGCCGAAATCGGTAGTCAGGGTGATCGCGCGCATGAGCAAACTCTATGCTCGAACAAGCCGGGCGCAACGCCTAATCCCTCGTCATGACCCGCATCCTGTCACCCGCCATATCAGTTCCTCTTCTGGCCGCGCGGAGGGCTCCCCACGAGGCAGCACTGGGAAGTCACTGCGGGCCTGTTTGGGACGCCAAGGCCACCCCGCCACCCTGCGCGGCGCGCCCCGGCCTTCCTCACCGCGGCAGATCTGAGCACCAAAATGATACCACATTGTCCACGTGGGGCAGATTGTCGCTGCCCTGGCCAGCAGCGCCGCACGATCCTGTTGGCCAACTCTCCTGACATTCATAAGCCCTTCCCTGCGTTCGCATTCATAGCACCAAAACCCACCATCGGCGTCAAGCCAATTCGCGAAACCAGATGCAGCCCAGGGCGCGTTGCAAAATGCGGTCTTGACATCGGATGAGCAGACTTGATATAAGATAATAAGGTCAGAGACAGAGAGTGCCCTGCCCGCCTTGAGTAGCGGCTCTCTCGGGCTGTCGGGGGACATATGAAATGCATCTGGAAAGGATCAGCATGTGGCGGGAGGCAACGGGCCTCGGCCAGGCCGGCGAGCCGGCTGGCGTTTACCCTGATCGAACTGCTGGTGGTCGTCGCCATCATCGCCATCCTGGCGGCGCTGCTCCTGCCGGCCCTCAACCGGGCCAAGGTCCAGGGGCGAATCGCGGGGTGCAAGAGCAACCTTCACCAGTATGGTTTGGCGTTGCGCATGTACGCGGACGATTACAAGGGCTATCCGCTTGATTACAGCTGGACGCAGACCGGCCCCGTGCCATGGTTCCGCCTCCTCCAACCCTACACAAAGGACACCTGGACGACCAGCGCCACCTTTACCGGGCAGCCACTCCAGCCGGAGCCGCCCGGCATCCAGATTTGCCCTGACTACGGCAGGCTGGGGGGCCGGTTTGACGCAGACCCTAACACGCAAAGCGCCACTGGCAGTTACGGATACAATAGCCTCGGTTACGACTTTGGGAGCACACCGGCGCTTGGTTTGGGCGTGGTGGCGAACAGCGGCCTGGACTGGGGCGACACCTCCCCCCTGCCCACCTGGACCGCTGTCCGTGAGAGCGACGTCGTGTGTCCGAGCGACATGATCGCGCTAGGAGATTCGCTTATCAACCTGGGGGAGCCATTTGCCGGGTCGGCGGAGTTGTGCCCATGCTTGATTCCTGACGAATGGCCGGTCGACCTTACAGGTGGTTACACTATCCTTGCCAGTCATAACCCTCCCGGTCCCGCATGGGCCTTCCAGAGGCAGCGTCACGGCGACCGGTGGAACGCTGTCTTCTGCGATGGCCACGTTGAGGGTGCTCTGACAACCAAGGCATTTCTCGACCCGCGTTCGGACTGGGTCCTGCGCCGCTGGAACCGCGACCACCTGTCCCACGCGACCAACAGAGAGACCGCGATCCTTATTTCACGCTTGCCGTGAGGCAGGCCGGGGCGTGGCGCGCACCGGTTGCCGGCGGTGGCCGCTTACCGGCCCCAAGCCCGCGTAACCGTTGCGCCTCGCGTGTCGCTGGCCGGGGGTTGGCGGGCGCAATGTAGGGTTTCGTCGGTTTGGGAGCGCTGGTCCCTGCCGGAGTCAAAGCCCGCCTTCGCCTTCGGCCACGGCGTGGCAGTCTTCGTTCTCCGCTGGCGCTCCGAACGAAGACTGGCGGGAGCGGCGGGGCTCGAGCCCGCCACATTTCCAATGAAATCAAGTGTGAAAGGGGCCTGGCATCACAAATAGCCTCACAAATTTCCGGGGTGCCTGCCGATTTGCGCCGGGTCATTGACGCCTGGCCGGCGCTGAGCCAAGCGCTCGAGAACGCCATCGGTGCCATTGTCAATGCCGCCCAGGGAAAGGAGGAGCGATGAAGGCGCTATTCTCGGTCGGCCCCTTCGATCCTGACGACCTTGACCTCGCAGACGGCGTGGTCCGCCCAGAACGTGAGGGCGTACTTGCCGATTACCTTGATCTGAACGGGCCTGTCGGTTTCATCCCTCTCCTCGTAGTCTTCTGCCAACCCTCCGGGTTGCAGGACACGCCGCCAAGGGGCGCTTGGCCAGGGGGGGGCTTAGCCTGACGCGAATGGGCCAGGCCGAGAGTAAGCGGAACGCCTTCCCGGCGCACTCGGCGGTCGGCTGAAGCACAGGGGGTCTTTACGCAGCTCTGGCGAGTGAATTTGACTGCCGCAGCAGCGCCAGCGGTTTCCTGGCGCTCGCGCTTCAAGTCGTCGCTTGCCATTTCCGCTTGCACCGGCGCGTCGGCGGTTTACGTTCCGATCCACAAACCATGCAGCCGAAAAATCAAGACGCGGTTCCTCGCAGCGCCTACGACCTGACTGGCGGCACCGTGTATTTCGCCCGGATGCTCTACGACCGGGCACGCTACCAATACATGGGTAGGTTGGCGGCAAAGTCTCCGAGTTGATTGAATGAGACCTGAACCAGGGTTCATCTCAGTGGCCATACCGGCGCGCAACGAAGAGAAGTATCTGCCCGCAACGCTGGCTGCACTGATTCGTGCGAGAGCATTCCTGGCAGGAAAAGGAGGCCGCTTGCTTGAGATACTCGTGGTGGACAACGACAGCACGGATCAAACTGCGCAGATTGCCTCCGCTTCAGGCGCTCGCGTAATCCATGAACCGGAGCACAATATCGCCGCGGTTCGCAATGCGGGCGCAAAGGCCGCGAGTGGCGAAGTGCTCGTGTTCTTGGACGCAGACACGCTTGTTCCAGAATCCTTCTTATGGCGGGGTCAGCAAAGCCCAGGTTTGCGCGAGGGTAAGGTGGTTCGCCGAAACCAGGTTCAAGCGCGACCGTCTGGCGGAATACGCCGAGGGGAAGGCGGCGGGGCCGAAGCGCCGGACGTTCGTGTTCGTCAATAACCGCCTGGAGGGGAATGCGATTCCCACCATCGCCGCCATGATTGAGGCTGGTTGATGCCTGCCCGCGCCTCACGGCCAGCGCAGGCGGTAGAAACGGGTCGGATAATTCGTCCACTGCGAATCGCTGAAATAAAGGGAGCCGCTGGTCAGGGTGTTTGTGGCCAATGGGGTCCAGGTGGGATTGACGAGGCTGGGGCTGGCTTCGACCACGACGGTAAAGTTGTTCGTGGCAGTGATGTTGAAGCCGAAGCGGTTGGTTTTCACGCCGAACCCGGCACCGGTGGTCAGCACCTGCGGGTTCCACAGCACGGCTGGACGACCACCGAAGACCGGTCCCCAGCCCGTGGTCCCTGGCAAGTGATAGATCGTCGCGGGGTCGAAGGGGTATCCGTAACCGCCGAACACCCAGAAACAAGGGCTGGGGGCATTACCCTTGAAATAGACGCTGGTCAGGCTGAAGCAGTATAGGAAGGCACACTCCCCGATGCTGGTGACGCTGTTGGGAATCGTCACGCTGGTCAGGCTGGAGCAGTATTCAAACGCATTGGTCCCGATGTTGGTGACGCTGTTGGGGATGATAACGCTGGTCAGGTTGGTGCAGTCATAGAACGCATTCGTCCCGATGCTGGTGACGCTGTCGGGAATCGTGATGCTGGCCAGGCTGGTGCAGTCCAGGAACGCCTGGTCCGCAATGCTGGTGACGCTGTTGGGAATCGCAACGCTGGTCAGTCGGGTGCAATCATAGAACGCCAAGTCCCCGATGCTGGTGACGCTGTTGGGAATCGCAACGCTGGTCAGTCGGGTGCAGAATCCAAACGCACCGTCCCCGATGTTGGTGACGCTGTTGGGAATCGTGATGCTGGTCAGGCCGCTGCCATAGAACGCATAGTCCGCTATGCTGGTGACGTTGTCGGGGATGGTGATGTTGGCTAGGCCGACGCAGTATTCGAATGCCTCGGGCGGGATGCTGGTGACGCTGTTGGGAATCGTAACGCTGGTCAGGCTGGCGCAAAATCCAAACGGACCGGCCCCGATGTTGGTGACGCTGTTGGGAATCGTGATGCTGGTCAGGCTGGTGTGATCGAATGCCCCGTCCCCGATGCTGGTGACGCTGTCGGGGATGGTGATGTTGGCCAGGCTGGCGCAGTATCCGAATGCCCCGTTCCCGAGGGTGGTGACGCTGTCGCCTATCGTAACATTGGCCAGACTGGTGCAATATCCAAACGCACCGTCGGCGATGTTGGTGACGTTGTTGGGAATCGCGATGCCGGTCAGGCTGGCGCAGCCATAAAACGCCATGTCCCCGATGCTGGTGACGCTGTCGCCTATCGTAACATTGCTCAGGCTGCCGCACCATTTGAACACCTCGGTCCCGATGCTAGTGACACCGTTGCCTATCGTGACGCTGGTCACGCTGGTGCAGTTTTCGAACGTATAGTCCCCTATGTTGGTGACGCAGTTCGGGATCGTCACGCTGCTCATGCCGCCGCAGTCCTGAAAGGCCGCCTCGCCGATGGCGGTGACCGGCAGGCCGTCGGCCGTGTCTGGGATTTTGTCTGGAATGGTCACCGCACCGCCGGGACCGGTGTAGCCCGCGATGGTGATCGCGCCGTTAGCGGTCCAGTAAGCCCAGATGCCGTAGCTGTTCGTGTATGATTGGGCTTCCACCACGGCAGGCAGCGCCAACAGCAAGAGCAGCGCCAGCAGCCTCGTGGCGCAGGCGCTTCTTAAACGCCCAGCCAGCGTCTTCCGGCAAACGATTGTCACAGTCGAGGTTTCTATTTCCATACGTTTTGGCCTGCTGAATTGGCGATTGATCGATACCAGGGGTGCGGGCGGAAGCGCAACCGGATTCCGGGGACCGGCGTCAGCGCCGTCAGCGCGTCTGGGGGCAGGCCCCTTGGTGAACTGGCATAAAATCAGGTCGCCAGCCGGGACTTGGAAGTGTTTACTAACCTCCGAAATGGCGCGACCATAGGACCGAATCTGATGACACTCATCGAAAAAGTCGCAAGTGGCGGCCAAACAGGCGCGGATCGCGCCGCGCTGGGCTTCGCCATCGAGCGCGGCATCCCCCACGGCGGCTGGTGCCCGAAGGGCAGGCTGGGCGAGGACGGACCCATCGACCTCTGCTACCAGTTGAATGAGATGCTCAGCGGCACGTATGCCGAGCGCACCGAGTGGAACGTGGGCGACAGTGACGGCACAGTGGTTTTCTCCATCGCGGCGGCGCTCACCGGCGGCTCGAAGAAGACCGTCCAGTTCGCCCACAAGCACCAAAAGCCTGTCCTCCACGTGTCGCGCAGCCGTGGTCCGGTGTCGCGTGAAATGGAACAGGTGCAGTTCATCCGCGAGCACCATATCCGGGTTTTGAGCGTGGCCGGACTGCGAGCCTCAAGGGAGCCGGAGGTGGCCGCGTTCGTGAAAGCAACGCTCCACGCCCTCTGAGAGGAAGTGGAGGACTTTGGCATTGCGTCTGGCGTGGAGTGCTGGTAGCAGATGCTGGTATGGCGAACCCCGAACATTTGGAAATGCTGCGGCTGGGTGTTGAGGCGTGGAATAAATGGATGCTCAAGAAGACCATCCCGTACCACCTGGCGCGGTATTGCTGCGGGCTGGGCCAGGCGGATGAAGTGAAGCAGTGGTTGGGGAAGGCGTTGCTGATTGCGGCTGACATGCAGGAAGTGGAGCGGCTGCGCAAGACGGCCCTGGAAGACCCGGACCTGGAGCCTCTGAGGGGGATGGCGTGATGAGCACCCGAATGCTGCGGACACTCACGGGTGCCTGGTTTCCGAACTTGCTGATCTGCAACCGCTTCCGCAAACTCCGAGGATATGCTTACTGAACAAGTTGATTCAGCGTCCATTCACTCTTTGATTTCTGGTTTGGTCAGGAAGGACAGGGTCGGGTGGACGGACTGGGAAAGAACTGCTATTGCTGAAGTGACTTTGGGCTTGCTGTTCCGCAAGAACTTCACGATCCCGACGCCTCCAAAGCCGGGCCGCTGTAGTCCACCAAACCCGGTGGACTACATTTACACAACGCTGCGGTCATTCGTTGCCGACCTCGGAGCATCGAGAGCGGAAAGAGCGAAGGCTCTGAAGTCACTCAAACTCTGGGTTGCCACGTCCAAGCCTACGGTTAAGGCAAGATATGACGCATTCCGAAAGGACCGTAATTGCGAGCCGTTGGTGCGCTGGGCTGTCGGGCACGACTGGCTGTATCATGTAGGGCGCTTGAGTAGCCTTATTGACGAACCATATCTTGACGACATCGCAGCCATTTTGGATTGGTCTCCGAGTGAGAAAAAGTCGGTGAAGGAAAAAAGTAAGCAATTGGACCTCGTGGAGTTCTGGAGCGAAAAATGTCGTGAAGAAGGCGACCTCCCTCCTGAAGAGATACTTGCGGGCTTCTTGCTTTCCTCGCTCCTCCGGGGACGTTATTATTACGAGCTAGCAAAACGCAGCGACGCTGCTTTCGTTTGGCATCGCTTTCGTAACTTCTCAATTGATCCTGTTGGCAAAGTTACAGAGTTTACACCCTCAACGGAGTCTCTTGTCGAGCTTTACCTGGCAGGGCTGATATGCCGAGGAGCCATGGAAGAGTCCTCGGAAGCGGAAGTGATCCAGACTTGGGCTGAAAACATTCGACGTTTGCGTGTTCGCACATTGCAAGTCCCAAGGCGGAGCGAGCACAAAGCAGCTTTGGATTGTGCGGTGCAGGTAGCGAAGACGTGCGACCTGAGATTCCGGTCGAGGGCCATTTCTAGGGTTGTGGACAGCACGGTCGAGTTTTTCGTCCTCCCGATTCTAGGTATCGCCTCGGGATTGGTCGCCTATGCGGGAACCGGTTCCCATGAAGCCTCCTTGGCAGCCCACGGCACCGGCGAGCTTCTGGCCCGCCCTTGCGCCGCATTTTTGGCCGAAAGGTTGAAGCGTAAATACAGCCACTCTGGTTTTTACATCGAGAAAACGGCGGGGGAAGGGGTCCGGCGACTTTTCGCGCTCGGCAAGGGCGACGTGAAAGGCCACTGACCGCTCGTGGCCGTCCAAGCACCTGGTCGTGAGACTCACCGACGCCGTGACCTCGATGGACATCTGCGTGGTCCACCTGCGCAGGCCCATAGACAAAGACGGCATCGAGAAGCAGCGGAACCAGTGCCGGGCGCTGCTGCGCTGGGCCGTGCGGCACCTGTCTGGCCACCCCAAGGCCAACCTGGTCATCCTGGGCGACCTGAAGGAGGGCCATCCGCTCGGCAGCGGCAGCCGGGCCTTGGCCGTGATGTTCCAGGCGAAGCCGCCGCTGGTGGACGCGCTGAGCAGGTTGACCGGCAAGATTTCAACCCACACGGACGGTAAGGCGTATGACCGCATCCTGGTTTCCGAGGCCATCGCCTGGGGCTTGAATCGGGTCAGGCTCGAACGCGTGGTCATCCAGCCGCATCGGCACGGCAAGGGCGAGGAAAGGCGGCTATACACGGACCATTTTCCTGTGGTTGCGTTGCTGGATATAAGGTAGAACCTGGGCTGAGCAAATGGCCATCACTGATAAAACCAGAAAAGTCCTGTGGGGGCGCTCGGGTAATCGGTGTGCGCTTTGTCGTTGTGAATTGGTCATGGAGAGCAGCCAGGAGGGGGATTCCGAAGCGGTCGTCGGAGATGAATGCCACATTATTGGCCAAAAACCGGATGCAGCTCGGGGCACAGTGAGCCTCGACGGGGAAGACCCCGATGAGTATGCCAATCTCATCCTCTTATGCAAAACCCACCATAAGCTGGTCGACGATCAACCTGAGCAATTCAGCGCGGATTTCCTTCGCGCACTCAAAAACAATCACGAGGTCTGGGTGAAGAAGTGCCTTGAACCTTGCCAGCAAGCTGGCAAGCCGCCCCGAGTTTGGTTCCTGAACCGAATGAGAAGTGGAAAGGATCTGATGGCGGTTTTGGGCGGGGTGTGCTTTCACCTTCTCAGTCACGATGAACCACAAAACGCTGAGGAAATGGAACTGTTGAGCAGATTCACACAAGAGGTCCAGGATTGGGTAGACATGTGGAATGAGATGGAGAGCGGTGAGCGCGTCCGTGCGGGTTTTGGATTGAGCCAGGAGATCAAGGAGCTTGAGGCTCAGGGCTTCTGTGTCTTTGCGCGGCCAGCCAGGCGGCGCATGAAATTCGATGAAAAGGAGGAGCTTTGGCCCATGGCCATTTTGGCCATCGTCAGGAAGTCAAATCCTGGGATCACAGAATTAGGCCAACTGGCTTGCCTCATCGACACCACCGGTTCAGCCTCTTGACTGGCTGCCGCGCCCCCGAACTACCCCGCCATCGACCTGGACAAGGCCGTCGCCTGGTGCCAGGCCAAAACCGGCAAGGAGCTTGCGCCCAGCCAGACCGCCGCGCTCCGGCAGGCGCTGGCCAGCCGTGCCCTCATCCTCATGGGCGGGCCGGGCGTCGGCAAGACGACCTTGGTCAACGCTATCCTGCTGATCCTCCGGGCCAGGAAGGTCCGGTGCCCGCTGTGCGCCCCCACGGGCCGCACCGCCAAGCGCCTTTCGGAAACGACCGGCGTCGAGTGGTCCAGGATCAAGTGCGCACCGCCATCGGCCGAGATGACTTTAACGCCGAGTTTAGTCAACTCGGCGCGGATGGTCTCACTGCCCATCACATCGCGGGCGGCGCAGGTCAGTTCTTCATCATCACGAAAGCCGCGAACTCGCCGTCCATGGGCACCTTGATTGACGGGCCTGCTGCCCTGCCGGTGAGTATGGGTTGCCCGAAGAAATCCCGTGGATTCAACAGCCGGAACTCATCCCCCGGGTTCAGCAGACGCGACACATTCACTACCACGGTCGGTTGTCGCTCCCAATTGAAGATGGCCAGGTTAGCGCGGCGTGAATCGTATTTGTTGACGCGAAAAAAGACCCTCGCCCCGTCTGGCCGCGCATCGTTTCTCGCGAGGATCAGGTTGTCCTCCCTGACAACACGCTTGAATCGGTTGATGCTCAGGCCGGAGTCCACGATGAGGTTGCCCCGCACTTCGCAATCCTCGTTGGTGGGCGCGTTGTAGCCCAGTTGCACGGGGACGCCGTAGAAGCAGTTGGTTAGCACCCGGATGCCGTGACTCGGCTGCCCGCCGCCCAGGAGGAACGTGTGGGCATCGTAGGCAATGTTACCCTCGACCAGGTAGTTGTTCACGTCGGCGCGGCTGGAGCCATAGGCGTGCAGCGTGTAACCATAACCACCCGTGAAGATGCAGTCGGAGATGGTCTTGAGGCCCTCGTTGTTCTGCGTGTAGATCGCATGGCCGTGGCCACGGTCTGTGCCAGCCCAGCCGTTGTCATAGATGAGGCAGCCGTGCATCTCGCTATCCTGGGAGGCGGCCCACCAGCTTACGCCTTGCGTGTTGTCGTGGATGACGAGGTTGATGAATTTACACGCCTTGCCGCTGGACACATTTAGCCCGCCCCACGGACGGTTCACGTTCGCGTAGGTCGGGTCGGGCGCAATCGGAGAGGAAGGACGCGGCTCGGAGACGAGGATTTCCAGGTCCCAAATCCATAGATGTGTGGAGGGGGGCTGCACGTTCAGCCCGCCGTCAATGGTGACCCGCTGACCCTGCCAGGCCCTCACCTGCACCGGCGCACCGTCGCGCCCGGCGAGTCTGACGACATAGCCCAAGCCGCCGACTCTGGGCGCAGACTGGTAGTGGCCCTGGTGAATCCAGATGGTGTCGTTGGGTAGAACGTGCTGTTTTCCTTCCAGCGCCGAACCGATGTCCCACGGCGCGGCTTGCGTTCCCAGCCCGCCCGGCGACCCATTCGTCGCGACGTGCCAGTCTGCGGCGACGGCAGGCAGTTCATGCGCCCGCCAGGCGACCGAGAGGAGACAGGCGGCAGCCACAGCCTGGGGCAGGCGAACGCAGAATGGCTGGAGAGGAACCGGCATGGCCAACGATGCTCCCCGCACGGAATGCGGGTCAAGTTCCGAAAGACAATCAGGCAGGGTGTCACGGCGAAGCTACCAGGCGATAGAGCCGGGTGGGCTGGCGGAACATGGTGACATCGAAGTAAAGTTGTGGCGAGTTGGTCAGCGTCACGGTGTCCAGTGTCGCCCAGGCATTGGTCGGGCCGAACTGGTTAATGTAGTCGATGCGCACCGAACTGCCAATCGGCCCCGACAACGGAATCTCGGTGGCCAACCTCATGTCCAACACTGGTCGCGCACTCGGCGCGTTGGTCTGCCAGGCGCGGTAAAACCGTTGCGCCGGCAGCGGCTCGGAAAGATCAAAACAGAGCTGCGGCGTGCTCGCGAGAGTGAAGTTCGTTAGCGACAGCCACTGTGCGCCGGCGCCGAAGGCATCGGCGTAATCCAGGCGCAGGAAGCTGCCCACGTCGCCTGTCAGGTTCAGGGCCGGGACGATTCTTCGCTGGACCGGGGCGATCACACTGAGCAGGGCCGGGGCGCTGGTCACGGCCCCGTAGAGATTCGTGACGACTACCGTGTAAGCCCCTGCCTGGACCGGTTGGACGTTGGCAAGGTCAAGGTAACAGTTGGTAGTCACCCCCGGCGCGTTGGTGCCGTCAAAGCACCATTGGTAAGCTGTTCCAGGCGGCGTATTCGTTGCCTCCACCCAGAAGGCGGCAAGTGACCCCATCTCAGCCGTCTGGGTCGAGGGCGGCGTCACGATGCTCGGAAGCAGTTCCCACGGCCTCGCCGGGCAGCCGCCAAACGTCGTGCCCCAGCCTGTGGTCCCAGGCAAGTAGTAGACGGTCGCGTTGTTGTCATGGTAGAACGCCGACGCACCAAGGCTGGGGGCGTTACCAAGGAAGTAAACTCCTTTCAAACTGCCGTTGGTTGCGAACGCCTCGGCCGCGATGTTGGTGACGCTGCCGGGAATCGTGACGTTGGTCAGGCCGGTGCAGTCATAGAACGCAAGGTCCCCAATGCTGGTGACGCTGGCCGGGATCGCGACGCTGGTCAGGTTGACGCATTCATCGAACGCCAGATCGCCGATGCGGGTGACGCTGCTCGGGATGGTGTAGCTCCCCAACGTGGCTTCAGGAAATTGGATGAGCGTGCTCTGGCTTTTGTCGAATAGGACCCCGTCCAAACTGCTGTAAAAGAGGTTGAGCGGGTCCACCGTGATGGCGGTCAGGGTGCTGCAGCTCCAGAACGCATACTCGCCGATGTTGGTGACGCTGTCGGGAATCGCGATGCTCGTCACGCCGGTAGCCGCGAAGGCATTGTCATCCGCAATGGCGGTGACCGGCAGGCCATTGATCGCTCCGGGGATAACCACCGACCCGCCAGGACCGGTGTATTTCGTGATCGTAATCGCGCCGTTATTGACCGTGTAATTGAACTGGGCTTGCACCACGGCAGGCAGTGCCAACAGCAACAGCAGCCGGAGCAGCTTCGTGGCGCCGGGGCTTCTTAAACGCCCGGCCATCGTCTTCGGACAAGTGATTCTCGGAACGGGGGTTTGTGTTTTCATAGTTCCCTCCTGGAATTTGACCGCCGTCATTCCTCCTCGGCCCTTCCTTGGGGGCCTCCTGAAAACGGTCTCCCTGCCGGTCGTCGGTTTCATAGGCGAAGGCGTTGGCGCCGTCATTGATACATGCGGAATCTGGCGGGAAAAGGCATGGAGGAATTTCATGAATCTCTCGTGATGGGGGTCTCAGGAAAGAGGGTCGGGATTTCCGGCCAGCCAGCCGTGGTTGAGGCCTCGCGCTCCAAGGCCACGTTCCGAAGGACGCCAGGGCCGGAAGCAGATGCAGTTCATCCTCCCCTGCGGGTGATTTCAGCAAAATCGCCCAACCTGCCCAACCCCAGAACGGGCTGCTCATGTGACCCAAAGTCCCAGTTTCCTGCACACGGGCCGCCGGCCGACACGAGCGAGCCAGCGGCCCGTGGCAGAAGCAGTAGTCTCAACCCAGCGGCCAATAAAAGCAAACCTAATTGTCAGCCAAAAGCCGGCCCGGCTCCGAGGCGGCAGGGACTCAAGCGACCGGCCAGCGCGTTGGGGCCGGACTGGAGCCTTCTAGAGAAGGCCGTGGCTTGGCGCCAGGCCAGGACCGGCAAGGAGCTTGCCCCCAGCCGGCAGGCCGCGCTCCGCCAAGCGCCGGCCATCAGCCGCAAGCCAGACACGTCTTGGGCTACGGGGACGACAAAAGCCGGAAGAAAAGGCGGTTCCAGGTGGCCGCACCAAAAGGCTGGGGGTAAACTTCGGTGGTGTTGGTCGCGGCGAACACCGGCCCCGAGTTGCTCCAGGTGTTGAGGTCAGTTGAAACCTGCAACTGATAGCCTGTGCCCAGCAGGAGATGGTCGAACGACGGTGTTACCGCTCCCGAGCCGACTTTGAGGGTTAGGAAGGGCTGTTGTCCGGCAGGCGTGTAATGATACGGCTGGGCGGGGTATCCACCCCAAAACGGAGTGCTCCAGCCCGAGGCGCTTGAAGGATAATAGATCGAGAAGTGCGCGGCCGTGGCGTCGAACGCATCGCCGGTGAACCCTGACGGTGCGTTGCCCTCGAAGTAAGCGCTGGTCAAGTTGCTGCACCCAAAAAACGCATAGGTCCCGATGGAGGTGACGCTGCTGGGAATCGTGACACTCGTCAAGCCGCTACACCATTCGAACGCTTCGTCCGGGATGGAGCGGACGCTGCTGGGAATCGCGTAAGCTCCGGCGATTGCCTCGGGGAATTGAATGAGCGTAGTCTGGCTCTTGTCGAACAAGACGCCGCCGAGGCTGCTATAAAACGGGTTCTGCCTGTCCACCGTAAATGCGGTCAAGCGACTACATGACGCAAACGCCCGGACCCCGATGTCGGTGACGCTGCCGGGGATGGCAACGCTGGTCAAGCCGCTGCACCCTAAAAATGCAGCGGTCCCGATGTGGGTGACGCTGCCGGGGATGGCAATGCTGGTCAAGCCGCCACACCAGGCGAACGCCGCCTCCCCGACATTGGTGACGCTGCTGGGAATGGCGACGCCGGTCAAGCCGATACACTCCTCAAATGCGTAGTCCCTGATCGAGGTGACGCTGCTGGGAATGGCGACGCTGGTCAAGCTGCTGCACTGACAAAACGCCCCCTCCCCGACATTGGTGACGCTGCTGGGAATCGTGACACTCGTCAAGCCGCTACACCCATCAAACGCATCGTCCCCGATGGTGGTGACGCTGGTGGGAATGGTGACGCCGGTCAAGCCGCTACACTCATAAAACGCATAGTCCCCGATGCTGGTGACGCCGCTGGGAATGCTGATGCTGGTCAAGCCGATGCACCACCAAAACGCCCAATCCCCGATGGAGGTGACGCCGCTGGGAATGGCGACGCTGGTCAAGCTGCCGCACCTGGAAAACGCATAGTCCCTGATGCTGGTGACGCCGCTGGGAATGGCGACATTGGTCAAGCCGATACACCCACCAAACGCCCCCTCCCCGACATTGGTGACGCTGTTGGGAATGGTGACGCCGGTCAAGCGCCAACAATTCTCAAACGCACCGTCCCCGATGGAGGTGACGCTGCTGGGAATGGTCACGTTGGTCAAGCCGATACACTCCCCAAATGCGTAGTCCGTGATCGAGGTGACGCCGCTGGGAATGCTGATGCTGGTCAAGCCCATACACTGAGAGAAAGCGGAGTCCCCGATCGAGGTGACGCTGTTGGGTATCGCCACGCTGGTCAGGCTGGTGCAGCCTACGAACGCGTCGTCCCCGATGCTGGTGACGCTGTTGGGAATCGTGACGCTCGTCAGGAGGCTGTTGGTGTAAAATGCATAGTCTCCGATGCTGGTCACCGGCAGGTGGTCGATCTCGCTGGGAATGGTCACCGCCCCGCCAGGACCGGTGTATCCCGTGATGGTGATCGTGCCGTCATTGGTCGTGCAGTCGAATTGGGCCTGCACCACGGCAGGCTGCGCCAGCAGCAACAGCAGCGGCAGCAGCCTTGTGGCGCAGGCAGTCGTTAAACGCCCGGCCATCGTCTTCGGACAAGTGATTCTCGGAATGGGGGTTTGTGTTTTCATAGTTCCCTCCTGGAGTTTGACCGCCGTCATTGATACATGCGGAATCTGGCGGGAAAAGGCACGGAGGAATTTCATAAATCTCTCGTGATGGGGGTCTCAGGAAAGAGGGTCGGGATTTCCGGCCAGCCAGCCGTGGTTGATGCCTCGCCTCTCCCAGCTCACTGACCCGAGGGCAGCACGGACCGGAACCCGATGTAGTAGTCGCGGTACGTCAGCTCGCCGTCGATGCGGTACGCCGCCCGGCAGTTGTTGGCGCCGTTGATCCAGAAGCCGCCCCGCAACACACGGTAGGAGCCTGACCCAGGGCCGCGTGGGTCGGTGCCTCCTGCATACGGTGTCCCATACCAATCCCAACACCACTCAAACACGTTCCCAGCCATGTCGTGTAGCCCATACCCGTTCGCCGCAAAATAGCCCACTGGACTTGTATAAGGATACCCCCCGGTCGCGAATGCTGCGTTGTAGCCGCTGGGTCCTACATCGTAGCTCAAATCGGTGGTGTCTCCCTGGTAGTTGGCCAAACTTTCATTGATGACGTTGCCCCACGGAAACCGTTGCCCACTCAACCCGCCACGCGCGGCCTTCTCCCACTCCGCCTCCGTCGGCAACCGATACCCCTTGGCACTCCAGTTTACATAGGGTGTAACCTCCCCGCTGGTGTAAACCTGAGTCAGCCCCGCATCCGTATAATACACCGGCGTCTTACCCGCCTGCTGCGACCGCGCATTACACCACTTCACACAGTCATACCAATCCACCGTCTGCACCGGATGATTCGCTGCTTTCCCCGCCCCGGTACCCGCAAAGCCATAGCCGTGCTCCGTGGCCCAAAAATATACTGAGAGCCATTGACTATAGCTCACCAGGTTCACGTCCATGTAAAATGCCGACACATTTACCGTGACGACGGCGGCGTCGGTGATGTCGCTATCGCCGATAGAGTTCCCCATCGTAAACGCACCCGCCGGAATGAGCACCATGCCCGGGGGCGTCAGATTGGTCAACCCGCTGCCATCCCCGTGGAACGTGCCTGCCGTCACGTCGCCGCTGGCCGTGATGCTCCCGGCGGAGAAGTTCCCGCTGGCGTCGCGCTTGACGAGGGTGCTGGCCGTGTTGGCGCTCGTGGCATTGTCGCCAAGCGTCACCGCTCCGCCCGCCGTGGAGGCCGTGATGTCCCCGTTGCCCGTCACCGAGAGCACCCCGGCGTTCTTCAAAGTCGTCGAACCGCCCAGGGCGACCGCGCCGCCCCCGCTCAGGCCGGCGCCAGCGGTGACGGTGATGGAGTGGTTCGCCAGTTGATTATTGCCCACGGCTCCGCTCAGTTGCGCGGCGGGCAGCGTGCCCAGCAGGTTGCTCGCGCCGTTGGCCACCTCGGCCACAGCCGCATAAGGCGCGGGCGTCAGGTTTTGCGGCGGACTCAAGACCGCCCAGCCACTGAGGCCGTCGTTGAACCAAATGCGCAACTGGAGATTGGACTGCATGAACACGGACGCGTTCAGGTTCGTCATGTTCGCGACCGTCGTGTCGCCCATGACCACCGTGAACAGGCCCTCGGCCACATCCACGCTCACGGCGGCGGCGGGTTCGGAACCGGCGCTGCTGGTGCCGTCATTGCTCCAATAGGTCGTGTAGGAAATGTCCGCCGCTGCCGGAGCAATCGTCACCATGGGAATGCCGGTGTAGCCTGAACCGGCCTCCGTGACCTTAATGGCCGTCACCACACCGCCGCTGACCGTGGCTGTGGCCGCCGCGCCGGAGCCGCCGCCGCCTGAAATCGTCACTGTCGGCGCGGTGGTGTAGCCGCTGCCGCTGGAGGTGACGTTGATGCTGGTCACAGAATTGCCCGTGAGGACAGCCGTGGCGGTCGCCTGATGGCTGTTGTTTGTGCTGGTGACCAACACGAACTTGAATTGGCCTGTGCCGGTGAAGTTCGTGCCGTTGTCCAGCACCCGTCCCTGATAAGTGAACACCGTGCCTTGCGCCAGCGCGGTCCCGGCATAGCACAATAGGACCAAAGCCGACAGAGCAGTAGTTGCCTTCCCGCCGCCGAGAAGCGGACGGATAATTTTGAAGAGGCTTCCTGTGCCTTTCATGGGTTGTGTTTCCTGGTTAAGTTCGGCGTTTTATAGACTCGAGAGGCGAGCGCGGGAGGCAGACGATGGAGAGAAGGAGGCGGGCGCCTCGGAAGCAGATGCAGATCATCCCTCCTGCGGGTGATTTCAGCAAAATCGCCCAACCTCCCCAACCCCTGAACGGGCTGCTCATGTGACCCAGGGTCCCAGTTTCCTGCACACGGGCCGCCGGCCGACACAAGCGAGCCAGCGGCCCGTGGCAGAAGCAGTAGTCTCAACCCAGCGGCCAATAAAAGCAAGCCTAATTGTCAGCCAAAAGCCGACCCGGCTCCGAGGCGGCAGGGACTCAAGCGACCGGCCAGCGCGTTGGGGCCGGACTGGGACGCGGTGCTCCAGCGGTTTGCTGCGGACCATGCGGAGGCGATGAGCAAGCTGCAACGCCCAGGACCGTGACCAGGCGGGCGAACCGGCGCTGCCATCACCTTGAAGCTGGCGCGGGCGCGGATCGGGAGCCGGAAGGGGACAGCCTGAACAACGTGGCAAAGTGGTCGGTGCTGGATGTCTTTGTCATCCCATAAACCGCGCCGTCGCTTCCTTGCACCATGCTCGCGGACGGGTTTTGTCCGTCCCCTTCCGTGTCGGGAAAATTGTGCAAGATGAAGAAGTCGCTGCCGTCTGTTTTCAACTTGAACGCTGTCCCGCCGCCGTTCTTGCCGTGGTATTCGGTCGTCCCGTAGAGCGCTCCGTCACGCCCTTGCGCCAAACCCGTGGGGCCGCTGCCCTCTCCCTCATCGGAGAACCTCGTGGGCACGCCGTTGAGCACGCCCCTCATCATGCCGTGAGGGTCCGGCTTCGAGCCGAGGGAGCCGGTGAAGCTGTGCAGCACCCTGTAATTGCCCCCGTTGCGGTCCAGCGTAAACACCGTCCCGGCGTCATTGGTTCCGCCGTTCTGCGTGGTCCCGTAGAGTGCGCCGTCGCGGCCCTCAATCAGGCCCGACCGGGGAAAGCGCCCGTCTTGCGGCTCGGCCGAGAAACTGTGCAATAGTCGGTAGCCGCCGCCATCGGGGTTGAGCTTGAACACGGTCCCGTTATGGCCCATGCCGCTGCCCCCGCCGTCTGTCGTCCCGTAGAGCGACCCATCACTGCCCGCCAGCACGCCTGCCATCGGCTTGAACCCGTCCGCCTCGCTGCCAAGGAAGCTGTGCAACACCGCGTAACCGGCGCCGTCCTTGCTCAGCTTGAACACGGTCCCCAGGCTGGCACTACCCCCTTCCAGCGTCGTGCCATAAAGCGCACCGTCACGGCCCTCGACCAAGCCTGCCCAGGGCGCAATCCCATCCCCGGTGACGCCGGGGAAGCGGTGCAAGACAGCGTAGCCGCTGCCGTCTTTGTTCACCCGGAACACCGTGCCGCTGCCAGTCTCATACTCGACACCGAACGGGCGGCCTCCCACCTGCGTCGTGCCGTAAAGAGCGCCGTCACTGCCCTCGACCACGCCCTGCGGCCAACTCCCGTCCTCGCCGCTGCGATAGCCGGTGAAATCGTGCAAGGCGCTGTAACCACTGCCGTCCTTGTTGACCTTGAACACCACCCCCTCCCATTTGCGACCGCCGTCCCTCATGGTCCCATACAAAACGTGGTCCGTCCCCTCGATGAGGGCGGTCGGATTGCTGCCCTGGCTGGTGAAGGTTTTCGACAGATGATAATCGACCTGCGCCTGGGCGGCGACCAGGAGTGCGAAACCCGAAACGGTGACGAGCAGTGGCATGCCTGCGGAGCGCCTGGCGGCGCAAGCACGAGGTCGGAGGCTCGACTGCAAAAACCGTGTCCCCGGCTCAACTCGCGTTCGCGTCGTCCTGTCCCCCTGGGGGTCCAGCGAGCGGCCCTCGATGCGCCATGCCGGGTTCATGGCTGGTTCCACATGTCCATTCGGCTCTTCGGATTTCACGCCGCACTATCACCCAGTCAGGGTTATGGATCAAATTGGAAAAAGCGATGACGGCATCGTTCGGATCAACGCCGATCCACGGGCCCCAGCATCCAGGGCACTGGCCAGGGAGGGTTCGGTCATAGCGAGGCCCCAGGGGTCAATAATACTGGCGGATGTAATCGTAGGCGCGGTCGAACAACTCCTGCTCGCGGTGGAGTTGATATTTCAGCAACGTGCTGCGGAGCGCCCGCTTGACCTCGCGCTCGCCGCCCGTGGTTTGCTGCCAGCCGTCGAACCGCACCGTCCGGACGATGGCGTCGATGTCGCCGACCACGCGCTCCACCATGACCGGCGTCTTGGTGTTCTTGGCCTCCTTGAACAACTCGGTCAGCGCGGCTTTGCCACGGTCCTGCTCCTGGGCGGGCACGACCTCCTTCTCGGCGGCGACCACATCCTTGGCCAACTCCAGCAGCAGCTTCAGGAACGCCAGGCTGGTCAGCAGGCCCTTTTCGTGGCGCTCCTTCAGTTCTTCCAGCCGCTGACCCAGGGCGATGAACTTCGGGTTCTTCGAGTGCCTGCGGATGCGGGCAATGATGTTGATTTCGACCTCCTTCACCTTCCTGGGGTCTTGAGAATCAATCATTTCCTTTAGCAGCTTCTCGTCCACGACCAGTGTGTCCAGGTTGTCCTGGACGGCCTCGACGTGGATGTTCTGGTGGATCAACTCGATGGTCTTCGCGCCCAGGGAATGCCACAGCAGCTTGCCGCTGCCGCTGGGCGGCTTGATGGACTCGTAAACCTGGCCCAGCCAGCGGTAGTCGTCCTCGTAGGGCTTCAGGCACGAATCCGGCGACAGCGCCTCCCAAACTTTGGCGAACACCGAGAAGTCCGCCGCGAAGGCGTCGCGCCTCTCGTTATTCGGCAGGCACTGCTGCGCGGCAATCAAGCCCTCGTAGCCGCTGACCTTCCGGTCCACGCCGGGGAAGTAGTCCACGCACTTTTTCCAAATCTTCGGCAACTCGGCCTTTACTTCCTCCAGGTTGGTGATGACCAGCCGGATGGATTTCTCGTCGAACATCAGCGCCCGGCCCACGTCGTCGAACACGCCCAAATAATCCACAATCAGCCCGTGGCTCTTGCCGGGGTAGGGCCGGTTCGTCCGGCAGATGGCCTGCAACAGCGTGTGGTCCTTCATCGGCTTGTCCAGATACATCACCTGGAGGATTGGGGCGTCGAAGCCGGTCAGGAGTTTGGACGTGACGATCAGGAACTTCAGGGGATGGCCCGGGTCGCGGAACTGGTCCAGCAAGCGCTCCTCGTCGTCCTTGCCGCGCTCGTAGAGGCGCTTAAATTCGGCTTCATCGCCGGCCACGGTCATGACCACGGCGCTTTCCTCGGGCGGCAGGAGTTTGTCAAATTCCTGCTTGAACAGATGGCAGGACTCGCGATCGAACGTGACCACCTGGGCCTTGAACCCGTTCGGCTCGACCTTGTTCTGGTAGTGCTCGACGATGTCCTTCACCAGCGTTCGGATGCGTTCCGGCGCCTTCACCAGCACCCCCATCTTCGCCGCCATCCTGGACAGTTCCGCCGCGTCTTCCTCGGCCATGTCGCTGGTGATGTTCTGGAACGCCTCATCGATGGCCGCCTTATCAATCCGCAACTGGACCAGCCGCGCCTCGAAATGGAGCGGCAGCGTGGCCTTGTCCCGGATGGACTCCTCGAACGAATATCGGCTCATGTAGCCGTTCCGGTCCTCGGTCGCGCCGAAGGCCCAGAAGGTGTTTCGGTCGGCGCGGTTGATGGGAGTGCCGGTCAGGCCGAACAAGAAGGCATTGGGCAGCGCCTCGCGCATCTTGCGGCCCAGGCCGCCCTCCTGGGTGCGGTGCGCCTCGTCCACCATGACGATGATGTTCTTCCGGTCGTTGAGGACGCCGGGCGCCTCGGCGAACTTGTGGATGGTGGTGATGATGATCTTCCGCACGTCCTGGGCCAGCATCCGCCGCAACTCGTCCCGCGTGGCGGCGGGCACGATGTTCGGGATGTCCGCCGCGCTGAAAGTAGCCGTGATCTGCGTGTCCAGGTCAATCCGGTCCACCACGATGATGACGGTGGGGTTCTTGAGCGCCGGGTGCAGCCGCAGTTTCTGGGCGGCGAAGACCATGAGCAGTGACTTGCCCGACCCCTGGAAGTGCCAAATCAGCCCCTTCTTGATGAGGCCCACCAGCACCCGCTCCACAATCTGGTTGACGGCTTCGTATTGCTGGTAGCGGCAGATGATTTTGATCTTCCGGCGCTTCTTGTCCGTGGCGAACAAGGTGAAACTGCCCAGGATGTCCAGCACCACTCCGGGCCGCAGCATGCTCTCCACCGCCAGCCGCAACTCGCTCAACCCGCCGTGCTCACCCTGGTCCGAATCTCGCCAGGGCGCCCACAGGTCCAACGGCATGCGGATCGAACCGAACCGGTAGGTCTTCCCCTCGGCGCCGAAAGAGAAAACGTTCGGCACGAAGAGCGCCGGGACGTTCACTTCGTAGTCGTCGTGAATGTCGGCGGCGGCATCGACCCAACTGATGGCCGGGCGCACCGGAGTTTTGGCCTCGCCCACCACCACCGGGATGCCGTTCACCAGCAGGACCAGGTCGGGCCGGAGTTTCTTGGGCGAATACACGAACTGCTGGGTGCAAACGAACTGGTTGTTCCCCGGCGTGTCGAAGTCAACCAGCCGGACGAGCGTGTGGTCGTTGTTCGGGCCGAAGGGCATGGATCGCTCGCCGCGCAGCCAGGCGGTAAACTCCTCGTTGGCACGGACCAGGCCCTCGCTCTGCACCGAGAGCAGGATGGCCCGGAGTTTGTAGATGACCTCGTCGGCGCGGTCGGGCTTCTCGCCAATTTCCGGGTTCAACCGGATGAGCGCCTCGCGCAGGTGCGGTTCGACCAGCACGTCGTTGGTGTCGCGGGGCAACCGGTCGGCGGGAATGAACTGCCAGCCCAGGCCCGCCGCCAAAGGTGTCAGCGACGCGCCCTTGAACAAAGGTTCGCGCAGCGCCGCGTCCTGCCCGCCGCAGAGCAGGTCGCGGACGTAATCCTCTACGCTGTTGGCTTCGTTAAACATAGTCAAGGTTCTGGAAGCAGTTTCGGCATTAGGCTCCTGCTCAGCGCGCGACTCCTCGCGAGTTTTTCTTGAGCGACCGCTTTCGACCGATCAAACCTCGCGAGCAAGTCGTCCAGTTGGGTCAGATCGTGCATCTGCAATTTTGGAATCGGAGCAAGGCGCAGCTTCTCCTGAGAGATGTTCTTGGCGTCCGTACCGTTGGCTGCCGCCTCGATATAGCGACGGCAGTCGGGTAATCTGATACACTCCAGAAGGACGCGGGGCGTGGTGCAGGATGACCTCGGTAACAGTTTCAGTGTTTTATCACTCAACATCAGCCCTCGGCGGGTCTTTTCGACGATGCAGGCTCGTCCAACCCCAGACTTGAGCGCGTTTGCTCGCGTCACCAAGAAATCACCAGCTTGAACCTCAAATTCAGGTTGGAAGTCCTGAGCGTTTAGCAATTCCTTATTTTCGTCCTCATGGTATCCGTCATTCCCCACCGCGCTCACCTTCAGAACACCGAACATCGTTTCCCGCGCCGGCTCGCTCCCACACACTGGACTCTTACCGGCTACGATGTCGTGAATCACATCGCCGATTGTGCAACCGGCAGCACCCATCTTTGATTTCACCAAGTTTGTAAAGACGGCGCGGTTAAGGGCTGCAAGACGGTCAAGGACCGCAACAAGCGCCTCCTTTTCCTTATCCGCCGCCCGCAGCATTTCGGCAATCCGGCGTTGCTCCTTTTTCGGCGGGAGGGCAAATTCGTAGCGGGCCAGGTCTTGCCATTTTGTGCGCGGCGACAGCGACCCCGCCGAGGTATCCAAGGCGTGTTGCCAGAAACTTTCGGCCCGCATGATGAACGGCAGCAACTCGGGAATCAGCCCCTCGTCCTTCGGCTGGAATACCAGAATGTCGCCAGAACAGATGCCGTCGAAATCCGCTACTGCGAGCTTGCGCTGATAGGCCCGTCGCTTGCCGAACAACACCTGTCCCGACTTGAACCTCCGCGTAAAGGTCGTGCCGTCCTCGACGCTCGCCCACCGCTTGATGTGCAGTGACCCAGGGTCAAGGTGCTCCAAGCCAACCACCCGCTCCGTTGGCGATGCTTGCGGGTTGGCTTCCTGGTCATTAACGCACTGAACCACATCGCCGAGCCTCACTCGCCGCCAGCCCGACTTGCTGCCATTCTCCCGAACGCGAGCGCCTGTGGTTTGGTTGGGCGTCAGCACGTTCATGCGTTGACCTCGCCCAGCGCATCCAGCAGCCGTTTCATCGACGAGCGCAGTGCCTTGGAACTGGCTTTCCATTCCTCGATGACCTGCGCCAGCGGTTTCTCGCTCGCCGTAGATGCTGCGCCGTTGGCGATGGGCCGGACGTAAAGCCGTATGCTCAGGTTGGCCTTGTTGGCCCGGATTTCGTCCAATGTCACGACTCGGGCGAAGCCGTCCACGTCGACGAACTGCTGGTAGGCTTTCAGGATTTTCTGGATGTGCTCCGGTTCCAGGAAACTCCGCGACCGTTCACGGGCGACCTCGTCGACCGCGTTGATAAGCAGAATCCGGTTCCGCCGCGCCCTGGGCTTCGCCGTCCGGCAGACGATCACACACGCCTCCATCGGCGAGTTGTAGAAGAGGCTTGGCCCCAGGCCCAGGACGCACTCGATCTGATCCAGGTCCACCAACTTGGCCCGCATCTCCTGCTCCTCGTCACGGAACAGGACGCCATGCGGGAACAGAATTGCGCACCGGCCCGTTTTCGGCCTCAGGCTGGCGAGGATGTGCCCGAAGAAGGCGTAGTCGGCCCGCCCCTGCGGTGGAGTGCCGAGAGAATTGCGACCGTAGCGGTCGGTTGACCAGGCGGTGCGGTCCCATTGCTTGATAGAATACGGCGGATTGGCCAGGACCACGTCGAACTGCCGGAGCCGGCCGCCGTCCGTAAACGCCGGGGCGGACAGCGTATCACCGCGCACGATTTTGAAGTCCTCGATGCCGTGCAGGAACATGTTCATCCGGGCGATGGACGAGGTCATCAGGTTCAACTCCTGCCCGTAGAGTTTGAGGGTGCGCCATTCCCTTCCGCGCCGCCTGATTTCGGCCATGCAGGACAGCAACATGCCGCCCGTGCCGCAGGTGGGGTCGTAAATGGCATCGCCTGGCTGCGGGTCCAGCATCAACGCCATCAGGCGGACCAGGGTGCGGTTGGTGTAAAACTCGGCGGCGGTGTGGCCGCTGTCGTTGGCGAACCTGCGGATGAGAAATTCGTATGCGTTGCCCAGTTCGTCCTCGGGCACGTTGGCGATCGAGAGCGTGAGCGTGGAAAAGTGCTCCAGCAAGTCCTTGAGCATCTTGTCGGGCAGGCGCTCCGTGTTGGTCCACTGGGCGTCACCGAAAATGCCGAACAGCGTATCGGGGTTCGACTTCTCGATGTCCCGCATGGCGTCCTGGATGCCCTTGCCGACGTTCTTGGGGCGGCTTCGCACATCCCGCCAATGAGCGCCGGACGGCGCCTGAAAACGATGGTTCTCGGCGAACGTGGCGAAGTCCACGTCGCCGCCCGACTCCTTCAGCGCCTTCTCATACTCTTCATCGTAAACGTCGCACAGGCGCTTGAAGAACAGCAGCGGGAAAATAAATTGCTTGTAGTCGCCCGCGTCGATGGTGCCGCGCAAGAGCGTGGCCGCACCCCACAGGTAGGACTCAAGTTGTTGCTGGGTGATGCGCTGGCTCATTTAAGTTTGCGGCGCCCAGCGGTCGGTGTTAGCCGCCATCACTCAGAATCCCTTCCCGTTTTAGTAAGGCCGCGAGCCGGTCTTCTGCGGCATAGGCATCGGCCAGCGCCGACTTCAAATTGCCGATGGCTTCCTGGACGGTGACCGTCTCCTGGTCGCTGAGGCGCTCGACGTAGCGCGAGATGTTCAGGTTCCAGTCGTTGGCGGCGATTTCCTCCAGGGCGACGACCTTGGCGATGCCCGCGACGTTCTTGTAGCCCCGATACCACCCGAAGATGCGGTCAACATGCTCCGGCAGGAGGGCATTCTGGTTTCGGCCTTTCTTGAAAACCGCCGAGGCATCCACGATCAAGACCCGGTCCCGGCGCTCCGGCTTTTTCCTGGCCTTGAACACCAGGATGCACGCCGCCAGGCCGGTGCCGTAAAAAAGGTTCGGCCCAAGACCAATGACGGCTTCGAGTTTGTCCATCTCCAGGAGGGTGCGGCGTATCTTGCCCTCGACGCCCATGCGGAACAGGACGCCGTGCGGCAGCACGACAGCCATGCGCCCGGCGCCCGGCGCCATCGACTTGAGCATGTGCTGGACGAAGGCGTAGTCGGCGCTGCTGCGGGGCGGCACCCCGGCAAAGTTGCGGCCATATCGGTCGTTGACCCACACATCCTCGCCCCACCGCTCGAGCGAGAAAGGCTCATTGGCGATGACGCAATCGAACGTGGCCAGGCTGTCGCCGACGAAGAACGCCGGGTCGCGCAGCGTATCACCCCGGACAATCTGAAAGTCCTCGACGCCGTGCAGGAAGAGGTTGATACGGGCGATGGCCGAGGTGGTCAGGTTCTTTTCCTGCCCGTAGAGCTTGCCCCACAGCTTGCGCACGTTGCCGCCAGCCTCCTTAACGTGCTGAATGGCCCCCAGGAGCATGCCGGCAGTGCCACAGGTCGGGTCGTAAATGGTTTCGCCCTCCTTGGGGTCCAGGATTTTGACCATCAGCCGCACCACCCTGCGTGGCGTGTAAAACTCCCCGACCTTGCGGTTGGTCTGGTCGGCGAACTTTTTGATCAAGTATTCGTATGCCTGGCCCAGGATGTCGTCCTCGATGTCACGGTTCGCCAGGGACACGCGGGAGAAATGCCCGACCAGGTCGCGCAGCAGGGCGTCGGACAGCCGGTCCTTGTTGCTCCAGGGCGCATCGCCGAAGATGCCGTAGAGGGTATTCGGGTTGGCCTTTTCAATCTCGCGCATGGCCCGCTGGATGGCCTGGCCGACGCTCGTGGTCGTGGCCCTGACATCCCGCCAATGGCACCCATCGGGCACCACGAACCGGTGGTTCTCGGCGAACTGGGCGTAGGCGATGTCCCCCTCCGACTCCTGGAGCGCCTGCTGATACTCTTCGTCGTAAACGTCGCTGATGCGTTTGAAGAAGAGCAGGGGGAAGATGAAGGTCTTGAAATCCGACGCATCGACCGGGCCGCGCAAGATGTTGGCAGCCTCCCACAGATGGGATTCCAGGGCGCCCAGGTCGACGGCGGCGGCGGTTGATGGCGGAGCGGCCATTATCTCAAGGGGAGGTCGCCAAGTCGTGCCGTAGCAGCGCCCTCTCCCGAACGCCATTTGACGGAACCCCCGTCAAGTCCGCCAGCCTCATGGTTCTGGCGCTGTGGGCGCCGCCGCTGCCCGCCTTGAAGCCAAATTCCGAGTGGAGGTCGCCCAGGGTTCCTGGGCAATCGGCCGGACCAAAATCCGAGTCGCACTTCATTTTGACAGACCTCTGCCGGGATCACCAACAACCACTGGCGGGGATGCAGAGGCTTCTGACGCTGGCTGGCAAATGAGCCGCCGGCGGTTTGACGGCAGGATACTACCAGGCGCAAGTGCCCGTGGGCAACAACGTTTAGCCTGTCAAATGGCAGCCGCCGATTTGCCAAAGCGTCCTCCGCTCGCCCACGTCAAACCCGGTGACGAGAGCGGCGCCGTGGCCCGTCAAATCGGCATGAACCCCGCTCTTGAGCTGCCGAGTTCACGGTTCGAGCAAGACTGAGGTCACAGGCCCAGAGAGCAACGGCTCTCGCGCTCCCACGTCCGGGGCGTGCCGATGAACGAAACCTCGCCGCAACGGCAATCAACGCAAAAACCGCCGCAAGCGCAACAACCCAGCAATTTCCTTCGATCAAGTTGAAATCCACCCCCTCTCGAAGAGGGCCTGTCGAGCCTTGATCAATCCAGTCGTTGCCAAATTGAGTGAGGTTCCATCCCAAATGGATTCCATAGGGAATAGCGATGCTGCCCGTTGCCAGGAAGCACTCGTTGAACGCCAAGCCGGCCAGAAACAAGGTGGTTAGAGACTGGATGGAAAGGGCAACGTGTGCAGGTCCTAACAAATACAGCACGAAATGCAGAACCATGAAGACGGCGGCCACGGACATGCTGGTTGCGAGGCGCACCTTCACGATGTGCGCCAATGCCGTTAGGAGCATGGCTCGCAGCACCACTTCCTCGTTCAGTGTTTGGAATGGGACCGCCAACCACTTCCACATAAGGTTGCTGTGCAAAGCCGGGGCATATCCATGCTCCCGCAACACTCCCGGGATTAGGTAGCTGGCGATTAGTCCAACGGCCAGAAGCGACAGAACCCCACGGCAAATGTCCTCGCGACGCAACCGAATACCAAGGTCGGCAGCAAAGCCTCCTGGCTTGGCCCAGCGCCAAAGAAGCCCGATGGCTAGACTCGATCCGGCAAATTTCCACCAACCCCAGGCAACGGTGTAAGGGATCAAGAAGAGCAGGACCACGGCCGCATAGCTCCCTACCTGACGTCGTGGGAATATGCTCATGTGCCGGATGGAGGCCAACTGCGTATTATGCGGGTTCGTATATTGAACTTGGAAATCGATGTGCCATGGCTCTCCTGCTCTTTTCTCAAACGGTCTAAGGTCACCGCGAACGACCCCTGACCGCGTGGGTGGACCTTACAACCCTGCCCTCCTAAGTCAACCGCGAATTCCGAGCAGCGGCGGCGGCGGCAAGCCCGTATGCCGACATCGCCCCGGCTGAGAGCAGAGCGCGGACATTCTCGTCCGCGTCGGGCAGCCTGCCACGTTCGCCTGGCGGCCGGCGGGGATTCCCCGCTCAAGCTGGCCGCGCCCTATCTGAAGAACCTCGACCCCCGGCGCACCGGCGCCATGTGGTCCAGCGTTTCCGTCCATTTATAAATGCGTCCTCCCGCCAAAACCGGACACGATTTCTTTAGCAGCAGACTTGCTGAAATGCCAAGCGTCGGTTTTCAAGAAGAAGTTCTCCGGCGGTGTGCAGAGGCCCATGATGGACCGCCTGGACGCCAGATACCCCGTCCGAATCTGCTTGCGGAAGGTCGCAACTCAGCCATTCTCGTCCTATGGCCCGTTTGACGTTCCAAATCGGCAGGAGACGGTGCGATCCGCAGAGCCGTGGCGATGGGGCGGGAGTTTGACAATCACCTTTGTGACCTGATGGACCTTTTATGAAAACTCACCTGGCTTTCGTCGCGCTCAGTCTGGCAGTGGATCTCACCCTGTTGGCGGCAGACAAAACGACTTTTGGCAACGAGGATGAGCTCTACAGGGTGCTCCCGGTGGCGGCGATTGTCGTGGAACCAGATTCCAAGATCCTGGTGCGCGACAAAGGCGGGTTATGCATGCGCTTCGTGAATCAGCGCACTGGGGTTTTTGGCGCCATTCCCGGGGGCATCTTCCGGTTCGAGAGCGACGGTTCGGTTGACCACGGTTTTCGTTGCGAGTTGAAAGAGGAACAGGGCTTCTACATGTGGGACCGGGGCCTCGCCGTTCAAGCCGACGGCAAACCGGTTGGCCTGGACAAGGCCGGCCACGTCAGCCGCCTGACGGCGGACGGGAAGCTGGACCCGACGTTTGCCCAGCAAGCTGCGGGCACGGAGGCGCCACCCGTTTGGGCAGATAAGGGTGTGCTCAGGCCGTTTGGCTTGGGCCCCGCGGGCGAAATCCTGGTCCGGGACGATTGGACTAACTGGAACGCTGTGGCGGCAAGCGGCTGGGACTGCCTCAGCGGACCCGGGCCGGTGGTCCGGTGGTTTGGTTCCACGGGCCAGTTTCTGCGGGCGACCTCGTGGACCGAGCAGCGGCCGAGCTTGGCGGCCCACTTGGATGAGATTGGCATTTATGTATGCCGTGCTCATCCGTCATTCATAGGCATCACACCACACCCAACGGAGGTTTCTTACAGGCCCTTGGAGGCGCCGCTTGAAGGGCAGTTGGCCGATCCCGCCGTGAGCGCCCTCCTTCACAAAATCACGGATGAATTGCCGCTCTCGCTGTGGCGCTATGCCGCGCGCCTGCCCGATGGGGGCGTGGTGTTGGCCGTGGACGAGCGGAATGGACAAGGCCGCGGTCGCCTCGTGCGCTTTGATCGGGAATGGCGATGGGACCGCGGTTTCATCGCCCGCTTTCAGTCGGGGTTTCTTGCGATCTCCTTGCAGTTGGCTCCCGACCAGCGCGGTGGCCTATTTGTCACCGGCCCGCTCGCGACCCTTAATGGCCGCGAGTTTGGCGGCCTTGCTCGCCTGCGGCCCGATGGCACCATGGACCCAGCCTTTCAGGTGCACTTGGACGCCTACGCCCCGCCGCAAGTCCCCGCGCTGTTGCACGTTCCATTCGCTATCGCGGTGCAACCCGATGGCCGCGTGCTCGTCGGCGGCGACTTTTTCGCTATCAACGGCATCCGATGCACATCTCTTGCTCGGCTTAACCCGGACGGCTCGGTGGACCGGGACTTCTCGGACCGGTTCGCCTTCGAACGATTCGAGGAAGCGAAACAGCGGCTCTCGGTTTCGCGACCCGAACTCGCCGCCCGGCCGACACCTGCGGTTGCATCGACGACTGGCAGTGTTGCGGTCGCCCCCGGCGCCTTGCGAGAGTCCCCCGGCCGTTCACAGACGATCTGCGTTCGCCAACTGGAGGCGATCGAGGGCGCTGCGGTCATCGACTACGACGGAGCGCCCAACGGAACCTACATCCTCCAGGCCGCAAACTCGATCAATGCCACCGCCTGGTCCAACATCGCCACCAACCAGGCCGACGCTGCCGGTCGGGGCCAGTTCAAGGATGCCTCTGCCGCCACCGCCCCAGCCCGGTTCTACCGCGTGCTGAGCCTGCGCTGACCTCCGCCTCCGGGAGCCTCAACCGGCGGTCCACGAGCAGCCGGGGAGTCGAGGATCGACGGCCGGACGCCGAGTCACCATGCCGCAACCGCGAAGGGTGGTGTCTGACCAAGCTACCCGCTCAGCCCTGTCAACCGGTGGCGGCAGCGCCTTGAGCGGCTTGAAACCCCTGCTCAAGACGTAGCTCAAGAAGACCGGGAGGACCGGCTTGAGGTCGGCTAAATCATCCCCGTGCGGCACTTTCATCTCCAGGACCATGATCGTGATGATGATGGCGATCACGCCATCGCTGAACGCTTCCAGCCGGTTGGTTTCCATGCCCCAAAGCTACCACACGGGCGCTTGGCCTGCTGGCGCTATTGGGTCCGCGCATCGCATCGTGGAGGAAGTGGGAGGTCTCTCGAGCACAACTGAGTCTCAAGTTAGGGTTGGCGAGTGGCCAGGATGGCCGGTGGCTTGAAAAGCCAAAAGGAGACCCCCCCGCGCCGGCTCCCATCCGTGGAATCCGTGAAATCCGTGGTCGATCCCCCCTTCATTGGTGCGCTGGTCCGGCCACCACACGCGTCCAATCGAGCTTATCCCGAAGACGCAGGGCCGGACTGTCGAAGGGCCTCTCCGCCACATGGTTGGTCCCGTACATAAAATCGCTCATTTGAACGGCAGCCGGTCGTATGCCGGCCACCCCAAGACCGGTTTGTCGGGCGTAAACTGCTGGGTATCGGGATTCCATATCGGATATTTCGCCCCGGTGTACGGCAGCAGACGCATATACCACGTTCGGGGGCCCCAGACAGGGCTCACGCTCGGATCGCGTGACCACACAAAGTCCAGGGGATACCCCTTGGAATCATCGACGTACATGCGCAGACCCGTCCCCCACTGGCGCAGGTTGCTTTTGCACGCGACGGTCAGCGCAGCCACCTTGGCCCGGTGCAGCGCCGGCAAAAGCAAAGCGGCCAGGATGGCGATGACCGCGATGACCACCAACAGTTCGATAAGTGTAAAGCCCGGGCCGATCACCAGCCTCCTCGCCCTCGCGGCTGCCCCCTTGCAACGCCTTCTCGTTTCTGGCATTTGCATAGTCCCGGTCGCATGCTCTACCATGGAAACCCCGGCCTCAGCGTTTCGCGGTGCGGCAGGTTGTCCCGGTTCCAGCGCTTCAGGACCTGGTCCTGCCCCACGTCGAAAAGGTCCCGCACCTTCAGGCCCTCGACGTGCCCGTCGCAAAACAACACGTTGAACCGTCCGTTGTGCCGCTGCTTATACCAGCCAAGGATCGGCGCCTGGGCGGGAT
>Ga0181524_10000365_pt1 | contig 54626 bp, 74 predicted proteins | sample PEATcosm2014_Bin_34_FD_119761 | JGI IMG/M metagenome (GOLD analysis project Ga0181524, IMG submission 119761) | Peatland microbial communities from MTU Mesocosm Facility, Houghton, MI, USA - PEATcosm2014_Bin05_60_metaG | ecosystem: Environmental > Terrestrial > Soil > Wetlands > Peat | place... | reverse complement strand
CTTTTTTTTGCCGCTCGCTCGCCGGCTGGCCGAGTCCTTTGGCCGGGTGCTCTACTACACACCTTGGGAAAAGGGTTATCCCACCCTGAATGAAGGCATTATCGGTGCCGGTTTCGGGGACATCATCCGGTGCAATGATTTTTGGGTGCTCAAAAAGAGCATTGACCTGTTTGTGTTCCCGGACCTGTACCACGGCGGGTTGCAGGCTGAATTACGCCAGCAAGGTTGCCGGGTTTGGGGTGCCGGGGCCGGGATGAAGCTGGAACTTGACCGCGAATTCTTTTTGAAAAAACTTGGTGAGCTTGGCTTGGCCGTACCGCCTTACAAACTCATTCGCGGACTGTCCGCTTTGGCCGAATATCTCAAAGACAAAAAAGACCAATACATCAAGGTTTCCATGTGGCGCGGCTCGTGGGAAACCAAACACTGGCGCAGTTGGGAAGAAGATGCCGAAAAACTCGACGTGTGGGCCGTGCAGTTGGGCGGGTTGAAGGAACACGTCCCGTTTCTCGTGTTTGATGAAATAAAAACCAAACTCGAAATTGGCGGCGATACTTATTGCGTTCATGGCCAATGGCCGGCAAACATGCTGCACGGAATTGAGAAAAAAGATGAAGCCTACTTTGCCGCCGTCACCGCCAAACGGGAAATGCCCGACGAACTTACCCATATCATGGATGCGTTCTCGCCGTTTCTCGCCCAAACTGGTTATAGCTGTCAGTGGTCAATGGAAGTCCGAGTCACCGACGATGAATCCTACTTTATTGACGCCACCACGCGCGGTGGACTGCCTTCAACCGCCTCTTTCCTGAGTGCCAAAAACTTGCCCGAAGTCCTGTACCACGGCGCGAACGGCGAGCTTGTCGAAATTGATTACGGCTACAAGTATTCCGCCGAGTGCATGGTCAAAATCAAGGGCGAAACGGACGCTTGGGCCTCGTTCATCATCCCGGACGAACTTAAATCCTGGCTGAAAGTTTCTGACTGTTGCGAACTGGACGGCAAAATCTGGTTTCCTTCGGACGGCCCGCCCATCGAGGAAATCGGCTGGCTCGTGGCCATCGGCGACACCCCTACCGAAGTTGCCCGCACGATGAACGAACAGGCCGACCTGTTGCCGGATGGAGCCGAAGCCAGCGTTGAAGCCTTGGCCGACATCCTGCGCGAAATCACCGCCGAAGAAGAAGCCGGGATCAAGTTCACCGACGAGGAAATTCCCCCGCCCGAAATCGTCCTCGAAGCGTCAACGGTTGGCGATTGAATCAACCGGACCATCTGTGAACCCTACCCCTTGCCCGTCAACCGTGACAACATAAGTATCCCATTTGATTCGGGAGTCGTAGCAATAGCGTTCCACACTGATCCGCCTTTCGTCTTTGATTCCTAAATGAATGGCCAAAGCTTGAAGCGTGGGAGCCAATTCTACCACTTCAAGCATGGATTCATCCAACCCCGCGCGTTGGGGTCTGAATTTCATCGGTTGGCGATTAAGTTTCGCATCGCAGTGTTGCCTTGGGCCATGTAATGCTCGACCTGAATTGGAGTTTTGGCCTTCATCACCCCGACCATGTTCTTGCGCAAGGCGCGCAAGGTGCGCACACGGCGACGACTACGCAATCCCCACCATCCTAAAAACACAGCGGCACTGGCCTGACAGAAAAACATAAACAACCCCAACCATAGAAAATTCTCTACCCAAGCCAAGATGAGATCGTGCAGCCCCAAGCCAGCGTTGACGGCGCACAACAACATTTCCGCGAGGTAAAACATTTGTGTCATGCGAATGTTTTTGGTCAGTTGGCCAATAAACTTTTTGCAAGCCGCCTCATGTTTACGTCTGGCTATTTCACAAGGATCAATCCATTCGTCCATAATCAACTTGGGTTGCCGGTTTCAACATTAACGCCCATTTCGGCCTGAACTTCGGCCAGCACGCGCGCGTGCATGGCCTCGGCTTGTTCGCGGGAACCACCGCAACGGTGCTGTTCCTGATTGCAGGGTCCATTGAACACCATTGTTTCCCACAAGATGGGATCGCCTTGGTCGGAAAAGTTATGGTCCAGACCGAGAAATACAGTCGAAATGCGGGTCGTGCCAATTATGTCCAAGGCAACGTGCCGGTCAGCGGTTTCAAGCCATGCCGCCCAAGTCAGCAGGTCCGGCTCTGGTATTGGTTCGCCGTGGGCATCAAGTTTGTATTTGCCCAAAGTCATTATTTTTTCTTTTTGGCTTTGGCTTTGCTCGCTTTTTTTTCTGGCTCTTGTGGCATGGGCAGAATGACGTTGAAAGGCATCATGCGCGCCGCCAGTGCAATCATAACCATCAACGATGGAATACTGAACCCCAAGGCGTGAACATTCCCGGTTTTGTTGTGGTGCGTTTTCAACATGACAATAGCTTTCCCTGCGCACAATCCGCGTGCCATTTGTATTTCTCCATCAGGAACAGTCATCCCGTAGAATGGGCCAATTGGCGTGAACGTTGCCAGTGCTGGAAGTTTGGTCCGCCGCGCGATTGCTAAGGATTGTTGCTGTTTGGCTTTTTTTATTGTTTTCATAGGTGGTGGTTTTGACGTTTTTTACTTCGGACATTTTTTCAGTTCTTGAAAACCGAGCGCGGGCAAATCCTGTGCCCTCAAACCGTGCAGTGCAATAAAATGGCGCGGCACCAGCCAAGTATGATCGTCCACTACCACCGGCACGGTCGGCCCCAATTCTTGGACCATCGCGCGAACCAGCGCCTCGACCTTCGGATTAAGGTAATGCAACGGTTTCCCGCAATGACATAGTTCAAATTCGCCCATATTTAGAAAATCGGGTACGTCATAAATTCAGTAAGCACCCTGCCAATCTCACCACCATCATGTCAAGCCATTTGACAAACTTCGGGTCCAATGCTTGTGTATTAACGATAAAGTATGAACGAAACAGCCACCGTCATCACGCCAGCTTTGCCCTCATTTCTGCCCCGGCCTGCCGGGATTCCGGTTGCACCCTTCGCCATGCAAAAGATTTTGTCCAAGGCGATCCGCACCCATGCCGACAATCAGAACTTGCGGAACACGAAGGTTAAAGGCCCGGACAAAATGGGCGGCAAGCGCGGAAGCACGCGGATAGGACGTGGCGGACGTGCGGGCAAAACCTCAACCGGAACATCGCGCAAATGAACAACGCAACCCCAGGCAATCCGCAAAGTTGCGGCAGTTGCAGCCATCTCCAAAAGCTGGTGAGCCAAGAGCCGGTTTACGACCGCAAACTCAAGGTCCATCGCCCGCGCAAGAAAAAAGGCGGTGGCAGCCGGCCCAAATTTCTATGAAGAACGTGTTGTCCAAAATCAAAGTTGAAATTCAATACGTCCCCATCCCAACCGATGATGACCCTTGGATTGTTGACTTCAAGTTGGTCGCGGAAGGGGCTGATTCCCCACCTTTCAATTTGGACAAAATTCTGGAACAAAGCTGGAAAGCTAAAACCCTTGAAGCCCTGCTTGCGGGACTGTCCCCCATTATTCAGCACGGCGTTGATGAAAATTTCCTGACCCCGCCAGTACCCGTATGACGCCCCGTGACAATTTTCGCGCCAATCGGTCCCTGACCAAAGGTTACAACGATTTGATCGGTGGCGACCAAATGCAGGCCGCACTGGACGCGGCTTCGCGGGAGCATGACCTGTCCCTCGTCATTGCCGGCGATGTTACCACCGCCGCCGCGAACCGCTGGCGCAAGGAAGGCGCGGACAGTTTCCGGCGCATTCTGGAAAACCTGAACACGTCCACCGTGACCACCACGCCACCGCCAACCAACCAACTAGACCACAAAGTTTGATTATGGCCCGAATGCCCGACCAATTCAAAAGCCCGATTTTGTGCTTTGATGTATGCCCTAGTGGTATTCCTATGCTGTTGAAATCTCTCGTCGAAATCGGGAATGAGACTCATGGCCTTGCTCATGTCGAATTGGAAAAGTTAGGCAACAACAATGGAGAACCAATAAAAAACCTGTTGCGTAACAAGTGTATTTTGACCTTCAAAAAACTCAAATAATTTATGCCCGAAGCCGCTACTTTACCGACGCCTGCCGCACCTGCCGCCGATACCTCGACCCGGTCCACGCCCAACCTGAATGAAGCCTTTGCCGGCTTTGATGCCCTGGTTGCCGTGCCGCCTGACGAAAAACCGGCACCTGAAACCAAAACGGCAGATGAAGAAAAAGCCGCCCCGGAAACCAAGCCCGCCGCCGAGACAAAACCGCCCGGCGAAACCAAGCCCGCGCCAGAAACAAAACCACCCGGCGAAACCGCGCCATCAACCAAAGTAAAAGCAGCCACACTGCGCGAAGAACTTGACCGTACCCGCACCGAAGCTGCTGACTGGAAAGGCAAATATGAAAAATTGGTTGCCGACGCCGCCAAGCCCAAGCCCGACCCGGAAAAGGAACAACTGTTAAAGTCCCGCGAGGAATGGAACAAAACCCGCGCCGAACTCGAAACCGAACTCAAGTTCGCCAACTACGAACGCAGCCAGGAATACAAGGACAAGTACCAGCAACCTTTCCTCAAAGCCTACGAGCAAGGACAGAAAGTTACCGCCGCCTTGACGTTCAAAGACCCCGACAAAACGGATGAATTCGGGGGCGTCATTGAACCGGGCAAATCGCGCAAGGGCACTGAGGCTGATTGGGACGCGCTCATGGCCATTCAGGACGAGGAAGCCGCCAACACCTTCATCGCCGAACACTTTGGACACAGCGCCGCGCGCGTAACCGTTCTGCGCGACAAGGTGCTTGACCTGCACGGCCAGATGCGTGCCGCCGTGGACGATTTCCGCAAGCAAGGCGGCGAACGCGAAATTCAAATCCGGGAAGGGCTGACCAAACAGCACAAGGAAATCAGCGAACGCTGGCATTCCGCCAATGCTCATGCCGCTGAAAAATATCCGCAGTATTTCGCGCCGGACGCCGCCGACCCGAAGGGTAACGCGCTCTTGGAACAAGGCATCCGGTTGACCGATCTGGCCTTTGGCGTCCTTGACCCGTCAGAGTTTTCAAAATTGCCGCAATCCATTCAGGCCAAGCTCGTCAATGGCCGGTTGCCGCAATCGGAAATGACCCTGCTGCACAGTGCCGTTCGCAATCGTGCCGCCGCCTATGACCGTCTCGTATTCCGGCTGAAACAGAGCGATGACGCGAAGAAAGAATTCCAGGATAAACTGGCTGGCTACGAAAAGTCTGAACCGGGCCGGGGCCAGGCACACAAGGTCGAACAAGCCGGCAAGAAAGGCCCGCCCACAACCTACGCCGAGGTGGATGAAGCGTTTGATCGCCTTGCCGCAGGCAATGGATAACTATGAAAAACCCCACCGAGAAATTCCAAAAGACCGTCATTGAGGCCGTCACCGACGCCGCCAATGCCGGCGTGCATCCGGCCATCGTCTATTGCGTGCTGGGCGGGTTGCAAAGCGACGTGCTCAATTCCATCAAACAGGCCAACCGCATGGCCAAGGAAGATGCTGTTGCTGCTACCGCCGATACCATCGTGAAATCTCAAAACTCAAAACCAGCCTCACCAGCCAGTCCCGCCACACCAGCCAATGTCATCCAATTACCAAAACCTGATTCCACTGACTGACCGGGTCATCATTGAGCCTATCACCGGCCCGGACAAAATCGGCGGCATCATCATACCCGACCGCTCACGGGAAAAAGGCACCCAAGGCATTGTTGTTGCCGTGGGACCGGGCCGCGTAACTGAATATGGCGTGTGCATTCCCATGACCGTCAAGGTGGGTGATGAAGTCGTGTTCAACGAATACACCGCCAGCAAAATCAAGGTGGACGGCAAGGAACTATCAATGATTCACGAAAACGAAATCAACTGCATCGTAAAAAAACAAACCAAATAAAACCTATGAGTTGGAACATCAACATAATTGGAAAACCTGCCGACGTTAAAGCCGCCGTCCTTGCGGCTGACTATCTACCACAACCGTTAAAGGACACGGTTGCACTGTTCGTGGACGCTGGCAAAGACGCCCCGATAGTTCCACCCGGAGCTATCCAGGTAAAAACCAGCGGTCACTACGACAAAGACAGTGCATGGAGCAACGTCTATGAATTTTCCATCAATCCTGTAACACTCGCAGCGCCCGTACCGACAATGGCCGGTTCACCCGCCGCGCCCGTGCCGCCCGGTGGCTGGCCAAAAGCTGCTGAACCGCCATCGTGCCAGACAGCATAAATGTTCTAACCCCCAAACACCAACTCGTGTTGGCGGCGCTGTTGCCCAAGCTTGTCCTGGTGCTTCATAAACCAGTCCCAGGTTGAATTCTCAACGGGCACGTCTGCGCCAAGCCGTTTAATTTTGAAGCCGTGCCGCCGCGCGCCTTCGAGGGCAATCGCCAGCCAGTCGAACAGGTCCGGGGACTTGCCCATGCGTTCCTTCAAATCATCCTTCGGCTCGACTTCAATCTTGTCGCCGGCCACGGTCTGGTACTCGCGCCAGCACCCTTCGGCCATCACGTCCTCTGGCAGTTCGCGCATTTGTTCGCTCTCAATCGTCTCGCGCACCGAGAACCACATTTCGGTAATGAACTTGGAATAGTGTTCCTCGCACCGCTTGAGCCGGCGACGGCCATCCTTTTCTGTGACCCACAAATCAAACCGTACCGGGCGTTGTGTCGTCCGCGCGCCGGCATCCACCGGCACGGGCGAATTTGATCCGAACTTGCGCGCAAAGGCAAAACCGACCGTGCCCTTGCCGAATGAATCATAAAAACAATTTTCAGGCGGGATGCCGTATTGGTCCAAGTCCGTTTTGACCAGGTCGGCAATCTGATCCTCTGGCGGGTTGTTCGGGTTCACAACAATTTTCAAGGTGCGCGGTGGATTCACGCGCAAAATTTGCGTGCCCTCTACGCCCTCGCCAAATTCAATCCATCCGCCTACGCAGCGGTCCCCACCGCCGTAGGCCGGGTCCACCGAGTAAATCCGCGTGCGCGGCTTGCCGGACCACACCGCTTGGTCATGGGCACGGTGCAGCCGGCACAATTGCCGGGTGATGACGCGCGAATGTTCCAGACCAATCCGCATCCGGCCCATAATTTGCGTCTCATATTCAGGCGAATTCTTTCCGTAATCATGCGCGATGATTTTTTCGTACTCGTGCCCAATCAATCCCCGGTAAAGGTCTTGTGCCTGGTCAAAGTTTGGACTGTCCAAACCAATCAGGTTCACACACGCGCCGCCCATGAGTTTGATCGGCCAAACGGTAGTTTTTTCCAGACCATCCACTTGAGGCCAACCGTCCAACGGTTCGGCCACTATTCCAAGCTGGTCATTGGGATCATGGCGCGGATTGCCGGAACCAACCACCTTCAAACCGCCCGCGCCCGTGTTGCTCCGCATGTTCGGCAGACAGCCAAGGAAGGTTGGGGCCATGAACTGCAATTCGTCACACTGGAAACGAAACCGTTTTTGTTTGATGCCCGCGAAGTTGCCCAGCCCCACCCATTGCTTGCCTACATAACAGGCTTTGCAAAAAATCCCCTTGCGCAAGTCACGCGCATCCTCACTGTCCGCCGCGCGGTCGTCAGTGGCAATGCGCTGTTTGTATTCAATCAGGTGTCCCGCCAGCCATGAGTAATTTTTCCGGCCCGCTTTCCACAAACTTTTCATTTCACCCCAAACGGCATCTTCGAGCTTGTCCTTGGTTGTGCTGCTGACCAGGACCGCCGTTTCGTCCGGGTAGCACCAGTAATCAATCAGACTGAACTCGCTCGCGTGGCTCGTTTTCTGGCTGCTGGCCGCGCCCATTAAAATCGTGATGCTGTTCTTGATGATTTCCCGGTAAATCAGTTCCGACCAGCGGTGACAGTAACGGTCGGGCCAGACCAGTTTGCGCGCGTTCAGATAATGTTTGAGCAAATCAGCGGTGGCATCCTGTCCGGTCAGGTGCTCTTTCCACTTGCGCCGAATCATGTTGAACTCGACTTGAAGGGCATCAGGTTTGCGCGGCCATTTCTGGCCGTATTGATCCTTGTAAATCATTTTAGGAGGCAGGTTCGACGTTGCAGCATTTGGATTTGATAGGAAACCACTCGTTGAAGTGGGTATCCGCGATGCTGCCCTTGCCGACTACGCGCGCCCAGCCTGCACGCAGTTCAAACACTGTGCCGCTGAACGATGTTTCAGGACGGCGGATGAAACAGTGCCCGCCGATTGTCAGTTGTTTTTTATTCACCCCTTTCACTCTGCCCCTAGACAACCAGCTTTTCAACGGTAACGTTAAATTTAACGCATTATGAGCACTTTGAGCGATTGTTGTACGCCTTGTCCCTCTGTCCCTGCCGTCAATGTTCCAGGCACGTCAGGTCAGAACGCATTTACCACCACAACCACGGCAACCACCCTGCCGGCACAAAATAGCACCGTCATTGTTGCCGTGGCCAATTGTCAGTGGATGGCCGTTGGCCAAATAATTTTCATCAGTGACGGCACTAATCTTGGCACATTTCAGGTGGCGTCGGCCCCGGTGTCGCCGTTCACATCTGTCTCGTTGAAGTTTTTGGAATATACCGGGGATTCCGCGCCGGCTGTAATCATCGCTTCCGGGGCTGTGGTTACGCCGGGTGGTATTCAAGCGGCGATTACTTATCCGACCACCGTAGCCAACGGCGGGACCGGAGCCGCGACCGCCTCAACTGCCCGCTCTAATCTCGGAGCCGCCGCCAGCGGAACCAACAGCGACATTACTTCGCTCAACGCCCTGTCCACACCGTTGAGCGTGAGCCAGGGCGGAACAGGAGTAACGACCTATGCGGCTCTGTTGACCGCGCTACCCGTTCAAGCTGGGGCTGCCACACTAAGCAGCGGCACGTTCACGGTCAGCACCAAAAACATCACCGCCAACAGCATGATTGTTGTCACGCTCCAAACTCCCGATGCCACTGCCGCGCACCGCACGTCTTGGGGGGGTTACAAAATCACTTCCATCACACCGGGCACGCCGGGGTCATTCATCATCACTGCCATCACCGATGGCAACGTTACTTTAAGTTCCTGCGTTGATGTCGTGATGTATCACATCATTGGATAGTGTGGCTGAAAAAACCAAAGAAGTTTCCGATTTTCTAGCGTCTTTTCCGCAAGGAATGAACAGCGGCATTGACCCGCTATTGCTTCCCAAGGGCCAACTGGCTTACGCCGGGAACGGCACCATTCGGAGCGACTTCTTTAACCCGCGCCCCGCCTTTCAGACCATCGCCCTTTCCTATGCCGACACGCACACGGCAATCAATTTTCAAACCGGCCTGTTTCAAGGCGTCAGTTATTACAAACCCGATGCCGGCCCGGAATCCATCATGGCCGCTGTCGCTGGCCGTTTGTTTCAAATCACCCCCGACCAATCAGGCAATGCCACTGTAACCGACCGGACCATTCCCGGCGATCCCAACCCCGCTGGTGTCTCGCAAGCCTGGCTGTTTGAAGCTGAAAATTATTTGATCTGGAATGACGGCATCAGCGCGCCAGTTTTTTTTGACGGCACGAACACCTTCCGGTCCAACAATGGTTTGCAAACCCTCTTGGGAGTTGTAGCGCTTAATTTCATTGTTCCTTCCGTTGGATCAACCGTCGCCGTCACTTTGGCCAGCAACTTTGGTGGCAACTATGGACAGACCGTTTTAATTGGTGATGCCACCTATCAAACCCTTGCGCCCTCTGGCTTTGATTATCAGGCCAATCTCACCAATTATGCCGACCCCGGAACCAGTTCGCCCTGGCCGATTGGCACAAAAATTCTCTACAATCCTAACGTTGTCTTTTATACCGGCAACACGTCGGGCTTGCCGAGCAATTTTTATTACAATACATCCGGTCACTCACTCCCGGCCAAAAGCGGCCAACTCCACATACCCATAACCGGAAGTTACACCGGAGCCTACGGCGCAAGCGGCGCTCAAATACTATGGAATGGGGTTCTGTTTCAGGTGATAGGTTGGGTGGATTCAAATGCTGTCGTATATGACACGTCCTATCTCAGAATCGTGGCGCTGCCCTACGACTCCAACCCTTTCATCGCACTGACCAACGTTCAAACCATCCCGAATAATTGGTTGACGCCAGTTCCTTCGCAGTACGAAGCGTTTTACCAGAACGGCACGAGTTACCCGGTGCAAACAGTTGGTACTTTGTCGCAACCGTTCACTGTACCGTCCACGGGCGTTACCGCCACCGCTCATCTTACCGCCGCTTATACCGGCGCAGACAACTTGCTCGTCACCGTTGGCGGATTTCTCTATTCCATCATCGCCGTTCCGCCATCGCCATCGGGCAATGTTATTACGGTGCAAAACGTCAACGACACACCCTTGAACACCGTTACCGCGCCGACCGATATACTTTCCATTCCCCAACTGCCGACCGGACGCATGGGTACTTATGGCATGGGCCGCGTCTGGCTTTCCCTGCCGGACGGCCTCAGTTTTCTGGCGGGTGACATCGTCGGCGGTCAAAGTGGTTCGATCCAAAACAACTTCCGTGATTCCGTTCTTTATATTTCGGAAAACGAGTACCTGGCGGGCGGTGGCACCTTCCGCGTGCCCGGCTCTGTTGGCGACATCAAGGCCATGCAATTTGTTTCCCTGCTGGATGCCTCGCTCGGACAGGGACCATTACAGGTGTTCACCAGTCAAAACATTTTTGCCTGCCAAGCGCCCGTGGACCGCACCACTTGGCAAAGTTTGACCAATCCCATTCTTGTCGAATCCCTGAAAGGCGGTGGCGGCACCAGTCAAGACGCCGTTTCCCCCGCCAACGGCGATCTGTTGTTCCGTTCCTCCGATGGCAATTTGCGGTCCCTGCTTATGGCCCGGCTCGATTTCAACCGCTGGGGGAATACTCCGATCAGCCGGGAAATGCAGCGCGTGCTGGACCTCGAAAACCAATCACTGTTGGGCTTTGATAGTTCCACGGTTTTTGACAATCGCTATTTACTCGCGGCCATGCCTGTGCAAAGTCCGCGCGGTGTTTGCTACACGTCCATCTTGGCCCTGAATTTTGACCCTCTTAGCAGCTTGCGGGAAAAACAGCAATCGGCTTGGGATGGAGAATGGACCGGCTTGAATGTGCTCAAGCTCGTGTCGGCTCCTGACGGATCGGCGTGTTACTTCAACGGCGTGCAGCGTTGCTTCGCCCTCTGTCTCAGCACTGACCTGACCCAAATTGAATTGCACGAAATTCTTCCCAGCGGGGCCGCCAGCTATGATGACGGCACAACTCCCATCACCTCTTACTTTGAGTCGCCCATGCTGGACTTCGGCGACCGCAAAAGTGGACAGCATAATTACAAGCGCCTCGATTACGCCGAATTTTATTTAGACAGCATCATCGGCCCGGTCCAGTTCCAAGCCTTTTACAAGCCCGACCAATGGCCCAATTGGGTGCCGTGGTATTCTTGGACCCAAACCTACACTCCCAACACTGATCCCGGCTTCCGCCCGCGCGTCGGCCTGCCCTCACCAGACGGAAACGTGTTCGATACCGTGAACAACCGCCCGTTGCGGGAAGGCTACAATTTTCAATTCAAACTGGTAATGACCGGCCCGTGCCGCTTCTTGGGCGCACGCTTTATCGCCGATGTCATCCCCGAACCGCAACGTGCCCCACCCGTCACCCCATGAGTGTAAAACTGGAACCATCCGTCATTTTCTCCAATGGTACTGATACCACGGAGATTCATGTTGCCGACATCGTCTCAATGCAGATTGCCGTTGGCGCTCCCAAAGTCGTTAATATCGGATTAAGCACCGCCCTTAATTCGTATGCCCATACTGCCGTAGATGCAGGTTCGGCCCTGAGAATCGTCCAACAAATCAGTGATGTCAGAAATGGAGTCCTCTTGGCCGGACGGTCAGACATAGTGGACGTGGCCACCACCTATACTATTGACAGCATTTATCCGACCTACTTCGACCTCACCAAAGACGTTGTTACCATCACGGGTTCTGGATTTTTACCAGGCATAATCGGGAAATTGTACATTGAAGATATTACCGGGGGAACCGATTCAAATGGCTATAACATGATTTGTACCTATGTCATGCCGGGAGTAATGACCGCTTCATTCGGCAGTTTGGGGGACACGTTCAACACTCCGGGGGCGGAACTGATTTATTATCAGGACTCGCTGGGAATCCAGTCCAACGTCATCAATGGAACACTTTTGGCGGGGGGATACATAATCACCATTCCGTAAACCAGCAAACGACATTACTCTTGTATGATATTATGCTCTTAACTTTCGGCGACCTCCAAACTTCGCGCATTCTGGAAATCGCGTCGGCCCCGCCTACCAGCCCGGAATTCGCCTCTCTCGTCAATGCCGCCATTCGGCAATTGCTGAACCGTGGCAACTGGTGGGCGACCGTTCAACCAATGGAAGGTTGTGTTACCGACCACTGCATTGTCTGGCCGCGCTATGTTGCCACCGTTCTGGCCGTCAACGCCGGGAACCGCCATACCGAACTGGCTAACCGCTGGTATCGTTTCCTGCCTTGGGATTCTTCCAACATTGGCTGGGCCTGTGACTATTTTCAGCACGGGCACGGCGGCAACATCACCGCTGAAATGGACGGGACCATTCCAGTCTTTAATCCCATCGCCTGCAACGCCGGCATGTATCTGCAATTTTTTATTGATAACCCCGCCGATGGCGGAAAGGTGATTACGATTTTCGGGATTGATGCCAACGGTCTGGTCATTCGCACCGTACATGGTGACGGCACCTGGCAGGATGGCGTCGAACTCACCTTGACCACGCCCTACGTTCAAACGCCCATGCTCGTGCGCAAAGTTACCCGCGTGCTTAAACCCATCACCTTCGGCCAGGTTCGCGGCTATCAGTGGGACGGTGTTTCATTGTCCGGCACTTCCCCGCTCCTGTTGGACTTGTGCAGCTATTCACCCGCTGAAACTTCCCCGCAATACCTGCACAGCCGGTTGCATGGTTTCCGCCCTCACGGGGCGTGCTGCGCTTTTACCCGTATCACCGCCCTGGTCAAGCTGGGTTACGTTCCGCTCGTCAATCCCGATGACCTCGTGTTGATCGAGAATGAGGACGCCATCCGCGACATGGTTATGGCCATCAAACAAAAAGAAGCGGGCGATTTTCCCGGCGCGACGGCATCCGAAGCGAATGCTTTCCGGGAATTGAATTACCAGATGCGCGACCGTTTCCCCATTGAACAATTTACCACTGATTTCCGGCCCTTCGGGAACGCCTCACTGTCCCGTGTGACCGGCGGTTTTATGTGACCTATGCCTACCATCCCCTCACTCGCAAATTACAACATCAATCCGGCCCCCCAATTTGGCTCTGGTGCTGCTGCCGGTGCAGTGCCCGGCCCGCTTGGACTTCCGCCCTCTATTTATTCTCAAGTCGGAGGCGTATTGCCCAATCTGCCCACACTCACAGGCCAGGCCGGGCAGGTCGTGGGCAGCGAACTCGCCGGCCAGCTTCCCAGCGGCACGATTGGAGCCATTCAGGATGCCGCCGCCTCTTTCGGCGTCCAAAGCGGGATGCCCGGCAGTGGCTTTCAAAAAAATTACGGCCTCGAAAGCCTTGGACTGTCCGCTTTGCAGTTGCAACAAACCGGCCTCAAAGATTATCAGAACATTCTGGCCGGCTTGGGCAGCACCCAGCTTAGTCCGAATCTGATTAACGACATCGCTTTGCAAAATGCAATCATGGCTGCCGCGCCTGATCCAACCGCTGCCGCTGGAACTATGGAAAAACTGGCTGCTGGCGGGGGAGGTGGAATATCCTACGGCGGGGGTGGCCCGAAGTCCATGTCTGCCGTGCCGAGTGCCGCCCAAAATATGGGCGTGGTTGGTACTTACGGTGCAACGACTGGTGCGACTGGCACGGCTACCACACCCGGCAGTCCTTATCAGTCCGATCCTTGGTACTATGCCGGCCAGGTCGGTCCCGGCCATGCTCCTGCAAATGGTGTCGGCCTTCCCGGTTTTGGTACTGACACAGCCACGGGCGGGGACGCCACCGGCTTCGACCAAAACTATTACGACTTCCTCGTTAGTGGCGGTTTGGACCCGACCTATTTCATGGATGTAGGAGCCGGCAGCAGCGATAGCGGCAACGCCTCACAGTAAAACCTATGCCTACAATTCCTAGTTGGTTGGATGTAACACCGGCCCAATTCGGCCAAGCCGCCGCCGAAGGCGCACGAGTCAACTTGCAACGTCAAGAATTGGCCCAGCACACCGCACAAGCCAACGCCCAACTTGGCATGGAACAGCAACGGCTCGACGCTTCGGAACGGCAGGCCGCGATGGAAGCGCAAATCCGCCGCGAAACATTGGTCGCCAATTTCCAACGCTCACAAACCCAGGCGGCAGTAGCTCAAGCCTATCATCAGGCAACCCTTGGCATCGCCAAAAACCGGCTCAACCTTGAATCGCAAAAATTGCAACAGGCCACACAGGACAAGGCCAGCACTTTGGCCGACCGCCAGAATTACGCAATGTCCATTGCCGGTGGCATGTCGCCCGCCGAAGCGTTGGCAAAATACCCGCGCGCCTGGGAGCCGGGCCTTGCCAGTGGTGTTTCCAAACCGGGACCAGAAGAAACCATGACCCGGCATTCCACAAGTGATGCCGTTGCGTCCAAACCGGCTACAACTTCCCAAATTGGGTTGCTCTCCCGGCTTGGTATCACCACGGGGATTACACCCGGCACACCCTACAAACGCGGTACAGAAAAAACGCAACTGACCGAAAGTGTCAAAGTTCCTGTCGGCACCGACCCTGCCTCTGCTTTCCGGGCCGCGCAACCTGCGCCCGCGCCCGCTGCGCCTGCCGCCGCATCCGCGTCCAACTTGCCGAAAGCCGGTGACGTGGTGAATGGTTATACATTCAAAGGCGGCGAACTGACCGACCCGAAAAATTGGGAAGCGGTGCCCGCCTCACAATAACTATGGCCGACACAATGGACATCGCGCCCCCCGTGGCCACTGGCGACGACGAGGCGACCCAAAAGCCTTGGGAAATGTTTGCTGCGAAAAAACCGTGGGAACTTTACGCCAAAGCTGCCCCGCCCGCGCCGCGTTTCGATACGTCCAAAGTCCAACTCGACCCGTACCAAAAGTCCTACTTGGCCACCGGCACAACTGATCCCAGCCGTGACCTGTCCATGACGCCAACGGACATCGTTTCGGGCCGGGGCGGTTCGGATGAATCTGCCGCCAACGTGTATCGTGCCGCCACCGCTGCACCCGGCGCAATTATCGAAGCTATTCCAGGTGGAAAACAAGTCAACCGGGCACTGTCCTATGCCGGGAATGTTGCCCGCGCTATTCCAGCGGACGTGGCTGAAACCAAAGCTGGCAGCGAGCCATACTACGAGCTTCATAACCTGGCTGCTGCTGCCTTGGGTGAACCGCTTCCAATTGATGAGAAATTGAAAGAGGCTTCGGCGGACGCTCCGACTTGGGCAACGGTCGGCAAAATTTCCCAAGGTATCGCAGGCACCGCGCCCATGCTGGCCATTGGCAACCTGCCTGCCGCCGCTCAAAAGTTAATTCTCGCCGGCTTCACCGCCAAAATGATGAGTGACACACCCCAAATTGCTACGGCTTTGGGCGATGAACTCGGCAAACCAAAGGACCAGCAAGACCCGGACAAAATTACCAGTTTGGTTTCCGAAGGTATTCAAACAGTTGGTTTTTCCGTAGTTGGTGCCATTGGCCTAAAACGCTCATTTACACCCGCCAAACCAGGACCATTCCAAGGCCCGCTGGCCACTGGCGCGGTCATGCAACGTCCTCTTGGGGCCGTGCCTGAACCGCCGCCTGACTTGGGACCGATTCCCGGCGTGCCCACTCGCGGCATTCCCTCTCCAACCGTGCCGGACCCAGGCCGGATGCTGCCACGGGCAACAGTGCCGGGCACGCCTGTTGAACCGCGTGAAACTTCCGTTGAAACCATTCGCAACGCTCAAGCCAAAACCATCCGGCAGATTCAAGACCTTTTCCCCAAAGCCGAACTGTCACGGGAACAAGCCCGCGACCTGCGCAAATTGGCTTGGGGCGAAACAACCACACCCCAACAAGACTATGCCCTACACAAAGAAACAGAAACGGTTTTTCGGCCTGTGCAGCAACCCACAATCCCGGAAGAAAGCGCACGGCAAGTGCCCGCCCCTGAGCCAAGCCCGCCAACTGGCGCACGAAGCGGCCCAATACCCGGAGCGCCGCCCGGTGAAGTACCACTGACGCCGCCAGAACCAACCCCGGACCAATTCACCAAACCAGAAGAAGCATTTGTTTCCAAAGGCGTGACTCGCCCCTCGATTTCGGCGCGTTATTTTCACGCCGCTGGGGATGCTGTTCACGATCCGCAATGGTGGGTCAACTTGTTCCAGCGTCACACGCGCAACGATTTTTACAATCAGGAAACCGCCTACCAAATTGGTTTGTATTTGCGGCAGTTGGGCGATGCCAAAGCCGCGCCGGTCATTGCTGCCCTGGAAAAAGCACGGGGACAAATCAGCCAGATTGGTAACGCTGCTTTGGAAAAGTTCAAGGCAGCCAAAACCACCGAGGAAAGAAATCAGATTGGTGCGACCCCCGAATTCAAAATGACCGGCATGGGCCAATTTCCACGCGAGGCGATTGAATCCGCGCGCAACATTGAGTCCGCAGTCGGCATGATCCCGGAATCCGTCGCGCCGCCGCTTGGCACTTCGATGATTACAGATACATCGAAACACCCGATGGCCGAATTCCCCGTAGAGCAAATTAAATTCTCCAAAGACGTTCCGAATTTCAAAGCCGATGCGGACCCCGTAACTGGCGTTGTTCCCAACGAACGGCTTACCGGGGAATATCAACGTTTGGGCACGGCCCCCATTGTTCTTTGGGAACGGGTCAACGGCGACCATGAAATTATTACGGGCCGGCACCGTCTGGATTTGGCCAAACGAAGCGGCGAAAAAACCATACCCGTCCAAATTGTCCGGGAAGCGGATGGTTTCACCAAGGAAAAGGCTTTGACATTTGACGCCGAAGCTAATATCCGGGACGGACAAGGCACCATTGCAGATTATGCCCATTACTTCAAATACGTTCCAGAACTCACGGAAGAAGAAGCACAATCGCGCGGCTTACTCGACCGCGTTAAAGGCCGTGAAGCCTTCCGACTGGCGCGATCTGCCTCCGATGACCTCTATTCCCTTTGGTCCGCCGACAAAATCGCCACCGAAAAAGCCGTAGCCATCGCCGCCGCCGCGCCCGACGATGCAAACCTGCAAGCTTTGGGGATAAAACAGGCGGGCAAGGGCCGCTCGCCCGCTGAAATCGAAAACTTCATCAAGGCCGTCCAGTCTCAAACTGGCGGGCAAACAGAACAGGTGGACCTTTTTGGCCGCGATGACGCCGCCATCAAACAGGCCGAAGAAATGGCCGCGCGAGCCACCGAACAGCAAAGCCAAATTTCCGAACAAATCCGCGCCGTCCAAGGCGCGGTCAAACGCCCTGAACTTGCCCGCAAGTTAGGCGTGGACGTGCGCGACCCGGAAGGCGTTGCCAAACGTGTCGGCGAACTGAAATCCGAACTAGACCGCTGGCGGAATTGGCCCCTCCATTCCGACCTCGTCGCCGAAGTCGGCGGAAAAGCACCGGAAGTACGTTGGCCCAAATTCCTGACGGACTTTTGGGCCAGCACAAAAGCCAAGATGGGCAATGAATGGAGCGCGGCAGGAACAGCGTTCCGGCCCGACCGCCTGAAATTAGCTGGCTTGACCGAGGACCAAGTCAAAACCGCAATCAATGATGCGTTGACTCGTGGCGTATCCGAGCAATTCATCCTCGACCGTTCCAAATACACGGCCACAGACCTAGCATATCGTGACATACTTGAAGCGAAGGCTGAATCAAAAGCTAAACTTGCTGCCGCCTCTGGCGAACTTCCCGGCCTCGGACTTGAAACCGCCTTCAATCTTGTTGGCCAGGAAGCCAAGTTTGTCCCGCCCAAAACCGAACAAACCGCTTTCGGCGGCGAGACGTTGACCCAAAACGAATTGTTCGGCATTCAAGAAGTTGTCCGCGAAGTGGACCCTGGCAAATCCGCCGACGCCGCACAGCGCATGGCCGGGGGCGATCCGGCCAAGGCCGCTGCCACATTACGCCGTCAAGTGGCCATCATGGGGTCAGACCCGAAATCCTACAAAAGTTACGGCAAGGAACAGCGTGCCCGGCTCAAAGATGTTATCGCGTTGCTTGACCAGCGCGCCGGCGGCGCAGGAGGCATCCGCACTTTGGGTTTTGGCGGTGCTACAACCGCCGCGCCAAACCCGGTCCCGGTGGCGAGCACGCCGCAACAATTATCCACACTGGTAAAAACCAAAACCCCCGGTTTACAAATTATCTCCACCGCCAAGCAGGGGATTCAATCCTTGCTGCTACCAACCGCCACCAGTCCAGCACACTTACGCGCGGCAGAAAAGCTGGGTGCCAAGTTGGGTGCCATGAACCGGCGCGCGGAAGCCACGGCCTTCGCGCTGCGTGCGGTGTCAAAGTTTTTCGACCGGCTGGGCGTTCACAACGAGAAACTGACGCCCGACAAAAATCCTGGCATCAAATTCATGTCGGATATGTCGCAAGGCCGTCCGCTGACGGGCCGGTTTCAACTCGCTGCCTACAAAATTAAAAAGTTGTTTCAGGAACGGTTGGACAAACTCGATGCTGCTGGCGCGTCCGTCCAATCCGTCCGTGATAATTATTTCCCTGGCATGTGGACCCATGAATCTCGGCTGGCTTTCAATGCCGCAATGGAAGAAGCGGAAAAACAAGGCATGATTCCCAAAAACTCGGACGTTAATGCCGCCACGCCCGCACAAAAAGCCTGGGTCAAGGCGCGTGTGGACCAGTTCATCAAAGCCGGCACTGGATCAGAAGCGGACATGATGGCCTACTTTACCCGCCGTCCGTTTAAGGGCCGGGAAAGTTTCCGCAAAGAAAAGGTGTTCGACGACATTATGACCGGCGCGGAGTTTGGTTTGCGTCCCATTTCAAACAATCCCATTGACCTGGTCAAAGGCAAGTTGGCCGAAATGGACAAGTCCATCATGGCCAATGAATTTTTCCAGCACCTTAAAGCTGACGGCGAACTGAAAATCATAAATCCCTACGAGGAAACACCGGAAGGCTGGGTCCGTTTGAATGACAAGTACGGCACCATCTACGGCCCGCCTACTGTCACCGTTCCTGAACATATTGACAAGGCCGTGTATGAGGGCTTGCTGGATTTTGCCGGGAAGCTGGGCATCAAACACGAACGGTCCATGAAGTTCCCGCCCGGTCCCGGCAATCGCGCCTTGGGCCTGTCCTATCAGAGTCAGGATTTCGTCCGCACCCGGTTTGCCACCGAGACGAGCGTTTTGGCTCACGAGATTGGGCACCAGTTGGATTACCGCTACAACTTTTGGAAAACGTTTGTTACCGAAGCCGTTGGCTTGGGCAAAAAGGGTGTGCAGACCAAAGAAGCGTCACAGAAACAGCGCGCCAAAATCAAAGAGGAACTTCGCAACATTGCGGACCTCACCGGCAGTCGCGGCGGCGACCCGCGCAAAAAGACGGAACAGATTGCGCAAATGGTCGAAGCCTACGTTCATGCACCGGAAAAGATGCAGGAAGTTGCGCCGACGGTGTTCAAGGTGTTTGACGGTTTCATTCATAGCAAACCCGAACTCAAAGGGCTGGCTGACATTAAGCCGGGAATCGAACTGGAAGAACTTACCAGCGAGAAATATGTCGGCCTACCAATCAAAGGCTATCGCATCGTGCCGAAGGCCACGGGCGACATCGTCAACAATTACCTTTCGTCCAGCATTTACAATAATAAATACTTCGGTGGACTTTACCGCACTTGGATGGGCACGGCCAATGCCTTGAATCAATCGCAATTGGGTATGGGCAGCGCGTTCCACGCCGGCTTTACCACGGGTGACGTACAGGTGTCTGCCGGGGCGACACTGATTAAAGACGTTTACGGCGTGTTGCGCGGCAACCGTTCCCTGGCTGACTTGGCAAACACAGCAAAAAACTGGACCGTTGCCAGTGTCAAAACCGCGATGACGGGAGACAAGGTCTTGAACGCCTGGCGCAATCCCGATGGCGTGATTGATCCGCGCATTGCTCAAGTCGTGAAAGCTACCGAACTCGGCGGCGGCGGTTACAAGTTGGAACACGGAATGCAAACCGAACAGACCACCCAAATGGTCCGGGACTGGTATTCCGGTAGCCGGATCAAGGCGGCGGCACGTTCTCCCATTGCTTTGACCGAACTGATGATGAAACCCATCATGGACTATCTCGTGCCCCGGCAAAAAGCCGGTGTGTTCGCGGACCTCGCTTGGCGCATCATTGAGCAAAATCCTGGCAAGCCATTGGAAGAATTGACGCCGCAATTCCGGCAGGCGTGGAACCGGGTGGATGCCCGCTTGGGTCAGGTCCGTTACAACCGCCTGTTTTCCAACAACACGGCAAAGAATGTTGTGCAAGGTTTGGTCCGGGCACCGGGCTGGTCGGGCGGCACCATCGCTGAACTTGGCGGAGCGTTCCCGGATGCCGCAAAATTTTTCCAGGAATGGCACAAAACCGGCAAGCTACCCGAAAATATCCCTGACCGCGTGGCCTACACCATGTCGCTACTAGCAACGGTGGCGACCGCCAATGCAGTTTTGACTTACGCTTTTACCGGCCAGACGCCAACCGGCATGGACTTCCTGGCATTCCGCACCGGACGCAAAGACAAGGATGGAAACGACGAACGCTTTTTACTGCCTACCTATGTTAAAGACCTTCTGGCTTACAGTAAACAGCCGTTGACTACGGTTTGGCATAAATCGCATCCCTTGCTATCGGTCATCAATGACGTGGCCAACAATCGGGACTTTTACGGGTATGAAATCCGCAATCCGAACGCGCCTGCCGCACAACAGGCCGGACAGGTGAGCAAGTATGTCATCAAGTCTTTTGAACCGTTCTGGACACGCGGCGCGCGGAAATCGGCGGAAGCCGGCGCTACCCCGGCACGGCTGGCCGCGCCTTATGTCGGCATTATGCCCGCGCCGGCCTACATCACGCGCAGTTCGATTCAAAACCAGATTTCAGAATTGTACCATAAGCGGACGGGCGAACGGCTGAAACCCTACGAGTCGCGGACAGCGGATGAAACCAAGCGCGCGGCACGGGATGCTTCAACGATGGACATTTATATGTTCAAACGGTTGCCCAAGTCCGACCAAGCGGCCTTGGCCCGGAAAATGTCCCCTGCCGAAAAAGCCCGTTACGGGGCTGAGTCCGTGACCAGCGCCACCGACATCCGCCAAGCCGCGCCTTGGGCGATCGCTGCGCCGTAATTATTTCGCGGTGAAGAAATCGCCGTCGTTCCGACTCTGAGTATCACGGGCGATGCCCCAAGCCTGGCCGGTTTTGGTGTCAACCATGACAGCAAAAGCCGCCCCGCAAGAAACTTTGTAACGACCAACTTCATTTGAGGATGTTCCCGCGCCAATTGCCGTGACAACCAGAACACCAATAAGGATTCCAACGAGAGCACTTTTTATATCAATTTGAGTTTTCATGGTGGTGATAGTATTCCCACCAAAATTGTAGTAGTGCAATTATTTTGTTTTGTGTCCCTTGACAGTTTCGGAATCCCGCACAACGTTGGTTTAGCGGCCACGTTCAGCGTGGGAAAGTTTCAGGCTCCCGCTCCTGAATCGTCACAGGTCGAATAACCTCACCACTCATGCGGTCGTCGTGCGCGGGTGGGCGACAGAGTATCCGATAGTCAGGCACCTTCTGCCTGAATCGCGGTGAACCCTGAAAAGGGTTGGGTAATCGCTCTCCATAAAATCAACAGTCTCGGTGTCGTTTTGTGCGGCAATCGAGCAAACAGAAACAACGTTTGAAATTACGATTTTATGGCAAGTTTTGGTCCCTGTCCGACACCCGGCACTGTCACCGGCTGTCAATTTACGCAACAGTTGGTTTCGCAAGAGCCTGTCTATGACAAGCTGATCCTTGAAGATATTCGGCCCGAAGATGGCTGGATTCTTCACGTCGAAACCGGCGAATTCCCCGCCAACTCCGGCGTCCAACACACACTGGACCGCTTCAATCACGTCACGCCGAACGTCACCAAAACGTGGCGTCCCACCCAAGCCGGCAACTGCTTGGGCACGCCTTGTGACAAGATTGAAAATTACATCACCTGGGGTGCTTCGCGGCTGACCTATTTCCTTGAGGAACAATCCTGGGCCACGCCCTTGCTTTGTTACGACCAGGAAATGCACGTCACCCACGCCAAGGAACATTTCCGCCAAATCATCACCGACATTTTGAAGCCGGCCACAAGCTCGATCAACTCGAACTTCCTCCGCAAACGCGCGGCCATGTTCGCCAACTATCAATGGGTGGCCAACGCCAGCTTCGGCAATCCCACCACCGGCACGTTCCAGTTCGCCTGGGTACTGGCCGGGGCCAACAATGATGAGGAATGGTACATTGACACCAACGTTCCCGCCTCGTCCATCAAGAAGCTGACGCCGCAGATGCTTCAACGCCGGTTCCAACCGCTGTGCCGTGTTGGTTACTTCGGCCATCAACCGTTCAAAGACCTGCCGCCCAACATCGAGTTGGTCACGGATATGGACACCACTTGGGAACTGGACAAGCTCGGCGGGCAACAGGGCATCGGTGGCACCCCGTCCATTACCGGCAACTGGCGGTTTACCGAATGGGACGCCTCAACCAAGTATTGGAAGTATGCCTTCGCCGGCTCCATCGGCAATTACGTCGTGCGCGCGGACCCGTTCAACCTGCGCTTCAATTATGTCGGCGCAGTTGGCACCACGCCCGGCTTGGCCTACCGCTATCAGGTGGTCCTGCCGTTCAAAAACATTCCGTCCAGCGGCGCAGGTGGCGCGGCGGGCACCAAAGACGTTCCCAACGGGGACTTCGATAACGCGCTCTATCGGTGGACCTACATCTGGCACCGCAAATCCATTCAGTGTCTCGTGGCGGATGCCACTCCCATCAATCCCGAAATGCCGTATAGCTCGCGCAACTTTGCCGGGCGCTGGCAGTTCGTCATGGACAACCTGGGCGCGGACCAAAATGGCATTCCCATTGAAAACAAGCGCCGGAACAAGGGCATGTTCATCGCTGATTTCAAAATGGCCATCCGCCCGCAATACACGGAATTTCTGGAACTGATTTTCCACAAGGCCGAACCGCAGTGCATCATTGTCGTTGACACCTGCGCGTCTGATCCTGGTTATCCCACTCAGGACTACGAGTCGGACACCAATCGGTCCTGCACCAACACCAGTTCGTCCTACACCCTCACCGTTACGCCGGTTACGAACAGCACCACTGGCTTTTACACGGTCGAGGCCAACACCATCATGTGCAATGGCGTGCCGGTCGAACACGAAGCCCTCGGCGGCACCTTCACGCTGTCGGCCCTGGTTGCTCAACTCAACCAACTCGTCGGCGTCTTGGGCGTGTGGGCTGTCAGCAGCACCAACATCACCCTCACCGGCTCGTGCTCCACGGTCACGGTGCCGTGGATTCTGACGTAAACGGTGAACTACGGTGGATAGAACCTGGGCGCGTCGGCTGGCGCGCTCAGGGTTCACCGGAAACAAATAAATTTTATGCCCGAAGATTCCGACTATTACGATTCCGGCCCGGCAGAAAGTTCCGCCGACCAAAAGCCCCCGGACAGCGGCAAAGCCAAGACCAAACCCGGCGAGGACAAAAAATCGGAAGCAACAACCGCATTGCTGCCCAAATCCCTTTTCCCCGGTGAAGCCCCCGCGATTGGCGATGTTTGCCAGTTCAAGGTGGAACACGTTTGGGAAGATGAAGTTGAAGTCTCCTACAACAAAGAAGGTGAAGGTGATGAAAAGTCCCCGCGCAATCGTAGCGCGATGGACGACGCCACCGAAGCCTTCGACAAAATGGCTACCCCAGCCCCAACTACTGAATAACTATGTCTGTTGCCTGCGATTCTACCAGTTTAGTTTCCGGGTCCGCATGTTTGGAATGCGGCATCCCACCGGGACTAGAAAAACCTGTGATGATTTACCTGCTTTGCCAGATTGCAGGAGTCACCGCTAATCCAACAACCCTCATCAGCGGGGCCGCGTGTTTGGAATGCAACATCCCACCGGGGATGCAAGACGCGGTCATTATTTACCTGCTTTGCCAAATCGCCAATAAATAATACTATGGCTACCCCTTGTGACGCCCCATCTTTAATTTCCAATGCCGCCTGTCTTGAATGTCAGATTCCGCAGGGAATGCAAAAAGCGGTCATCATCTATCTACTTTGCCAAATTGCCAACAAACCGCCGTGCACAAATCTGATACCGACAGGTGCGGTTTACAACGGGATTACTTATGTCATCACATCACTGTTGACTGAATACACTCATTATCAGGTGATTTTTGGAAGTAACGATATTTCACTTAATAATCCTGGCGGCGAACCAACCGAATTAGATGCGCCGGGAACGTTCACGTTTACAACCGCTGGTTCTTTCTCCGATGACGTGGAACTAGTTGGCGATGACGTTAATGTTCCTGTCACCGCAATCATCTGCTTGGTTACTACGTGAATGAACAAAACCGAGAAATGGATCATCGGCGGACTTTGCACATTGTTCCTGGCTTTCATGGCCCTGTGGGGGTCCGCGTTTGATTACATGGTCAGCCGGCTTGACCGGGTGGACCAGGGCCAGACGGATTTGCGGGTCAGCTTCGCCCGGCTCGAAACCATCGTCCAACTGCAATTGCACCAAGTCGCATTTACCGACCCGCTCGGCTTGACAAATTCCGTTCCGTGCGCGAAGAAAAAAACAACACCAAAACTCAACCGATGAAAAAAAACACGCAACTTAAAATTGCCCTCGCGCTGGCCGTGATGCTTTCCCTTGCCGGATGCAGTTTATTCGGGACCAACCCCAGCGCCCCCGTAGCCGCCGAACATTTTCTTTTTGATGTTCAGACCAATCATACCTTGCTGGTCACGACAACTCCCACGGGCGGGCTGGTCACGAATGACCAATTATCCTACGTCCTGACCACCAAACCCGCCACCGCCGCCGCAGTCAACACTGCCGGCACTGTCGCAAATACTTTCCTTCCGGGCGTTGGCTCCCTCGCCTCAATGGGCATACTGGCCCTGCTTGGCCTTTGGGCACAGTTGCGCGGTCAGAAAAGCAGCAACACCGCTGATGCCATTGCTCAGGAAGTTGAAACCATCCGCGAATTTATCAAGACGCTGCCGAACGGGACAAAATATGACACTGCCATCACGTCCTGGCTGCAAACGCACCAGGTCGAAACCGGCACGGCCAACCAAGTGCTCTCAATTCTGGAAAATACGGTGAGCAATCCCGATGCTTTGGCAGCGGTGACAGAAATTAAAAATACCCTGACGGCTGCCAGTACGCCGTGACATAATTTTCGCCAGCGCTTTCATGGCCGCAACGGACGCGGTGAACGCCGGGCGCTGACGAAACTCTCTCTAAACTCGACGTTCAAAGGTTAGGCTGGGCGGGAGCCTGTCCGCACCGCCAAAACTTTTATGGCACGGACTTTCTCGGAAGATGAATGGGAATTGATGGACCTACCCCGGCAGTTGCTTTACGAAGCCTCCTATTTTGGCAATACACGTCCCTGCGTGCCCTGGGGCGGGCCGGAATGCCCGACCCTGGACCAAGTCCACCGGATCAAACACAAACGGCTCCTGACCCGACAAACCGAGTTGCAATACCGGATACGGCGGAACGACGTATTGACCCGTTGGGTGATGAGCCGGCACCGTCGCCAGCCTGCCATGATTGTTGTACCACCCGGACCCTTTACGGACATGGGAATTGATGAAGTGATTGAGGACGGAAAGATTGTGGACCAAGGATAATGATTGGTTGCAGGGGTTGGATTTGAACCAACGACCTTCGCGTTATGAGCGCGACGAGCTTCCAAGCTGCTCCACCCTACAATCAATAGAAGAAACACTCAAAACACACGTTGTTTTGGTGCCGGTTGGACCATCGCACATCGGACCGTGGCTGTCCACACCGCCCGCATTTCAAAAAGGGACATCATCGCCTTCGGGCGGCGTGTCCGGTTCTTCAAAACCTTGAGCCATTGGTACAGGCACAGGCGCGGGCCGGGCCGGGGCCGGCTTCGGGGCGGACGGACGCGGGCCGGGCGGTGTTGGGGCCGGGGCAAAACGTGGCGCGCGAATTCCAATGCCGCCGATTTTGTTTCCAAACCGGATGGTCACGTCATGGAAAAGCACAATTTGTTTGCCGGCCCAATCGTTCATTTCAATGATGCCGGTCACTGCCGCGACCGTATCTTTTTTGGTGTCGTTGAGAACCAAACCCTTGTCGGTTTCGGCAAAATCCAAAATGTCTTTTTGTTCGGGCGGGTTGCCGACTTCGTCCTCGTGCCAGCCCTTGATCGTCACCAACATTCCTTTACCGACAAGTTCTTTGGTTAAAAACCGGCTCGATTTCCGTTCATAGATGGTGGGCATAAATTTATTTCATTCCGGGTGGTTTGGCTGATGGTAAAATTTTCTCGTTGTTCCAATCGTAACTCCGGCATTTGGGACAAATGGCCGGGGGTCCGTCGGTTTTGACCGCGTGCCAGGTATGTTTGCAATGCCGGCAATGATAACGTGGTCCATTGGCGCGGGCATAGGGTTTGTTCCACGCCGCCGAGGAACACGCCGGGCAGCGCGTCGGCAGTCCGCCTTGTTTGCGCGCCTCCCATTCGTGGCTGCACCGCACGCAGCTAAAATCATTTTTGGGATTCTTCGGTTGCGCCAACAACACCGTGTCGGGCGGCAATTTCAATTTTGGGCGGGTTGGTTTCGGCGTGGTCTTTTTTGTTTTTTTCGGCGTGCTCATGGTGGTGGTGTGAATTTCCGTGACCGTCTGCGTATTGTCAACGGGAAAAAATTTCCAATCCGGTGAACAACCCGGCTCTGCGCCAGTGAATGATTCAATCACCGCGACAAATCAGGCCATGAACAATGCTTAAAACAACTGATTCAGAAATCATTATTTAAGTGCATAAGATGAACAACAAGTTTTGTTTGACCAATTCCGCTGATAAGAGAAAGATACGGACGCTGGACAAAGTATGAAAAAAATCTCAAAAACCGCCTCAGTACCCACCACCAGCAGTGCGCCCGGCACCGTGGACATCCGGCTCGTGCTCAAGGTGCCGGAATATGGCTCCCGGTGGGGCGTAAAAAAAGACGTGGTCTGGAAGTGGCTCAAGGTGGGAATGCCGCACCTGAAAATCAGCCGGCGCAACGTACAGATTCCGCTGGCGGAAGCCGACGCCTGGGTAAAACAAAATTTCCTGCGCCAGCGCGAAGGCTGATGAACGACCTGTTTTACATTCCCTATGAGGCCAAGGTGATGCTGGCCGATACGGTCGGAATGCGACCGCATTGCGAATTAGCCCACCGCCGCCTCTGTGACACCATTTGGGCCACTGGCGTTCCGCCCGTGGACGACGCTAACACCCTGGCGGAAATCAGCCGTGTCACCCACCAGCAGTGGCCGTCCGTGCGCCGGGAATTGATGACCAAAGGCTGGCTGTCCAAAGGGGGACGTTTCCTGCATGTCGGCACGTTAAAAACAGTATCCCGCAGTCAGGAAAAACACGCCCAAAAAGTCCAATCGGCCAAAATCGCCGCCGCCGCCCGTTGGGGATGCGACCGCAATGCGACCGCAATGCAAACGCATGATGCGGATGCAATGCGGATGCAATGCCAATCAAAGTCAAAATCAAAATCAAGTTTGATTGATCAAACGCGCGCACGCGCGCGTGCGCGTTTGATTGATAAAAAAAAGATGAACCCGACCTTCACCGCCTTGAAACTGGCCAACCGGATTATTTCCGATGACCCGCCCTGGTTCTATGACAACTGCAAGGTGGAACTGGCCAAGCTGAAACCCCGCAGCCTGCAAACCATCATCGAGCCATTCGTCGGGCAGCTTGCCGAATCAAAAATTTTGGCCTGTTGGTCAACGGCTGTGCTCCTGGCGCATTCGGCCAAGGTGGACAAGCTGGCGCGGAACGCCACGCCCTATGCCGTCGAATGTTTCAAACAGCAGCTACAACAAAAGGGACAAAAATGAAAACTGGCACCGGGAAACTTTCACCCAAGGCGAGCCGCCGAAAAATCAAACAGGCAATTCTGGCCAGTGAAGTGGCCAAGGCCGAAGCCCACACCCGCGCTTTCCTGATGATTAACCTGAACCCCCAAACCTATGAAAGTCGAAAAAATCACACTGAACAGCCACGGCCATGAACGATTCCACTTCACCACCAAACGAACGGAACTGTCCATCCTCACAGCGCTGCTGGCCAATGCCTACCGGCACACGCCGCCGCACCACACAACGGAGATATTCCGCGCCCATTGTCGCGGCATGATGCGGAGCATGGACAAGGCACTGAAAATGTCCGCTGAAAATTCACCGCAACCAACCGAACCCACACCATGAATGCCACCGTATCAAAAATAACCGTCACTCCCGCCACAGCGAAAAAACTTCTGGCCAGCCTGTTTGAAGGCCAGCGCCCATTGGTTGATAATTACATCAACCGCTTGGCCAACGAAATGACCAATGGCGACTGGCGGCTCTCGCCGGATTGTCTCGTCAAAATCAAAGGCAGGATCGGCAATGGCCAGCACCGCCTGCACGCCGTTGTCCGGTCCAATACCACCCAGCCGTTTCTGCTGCTGGATACAGACGATAACGAACTCTACAAAGTCATTGACGCCGGCAACAGACGTTCCGTGGCCGATGTCCTGTCCGGCGATTACCGCAAGGAGGTTGCCACCGCCGCGCGCTGGGTGGTTTTGTACGACCTGGACGGCTTGTGTACCAGCGGCGAGAAAAACCGCGAGGCGGCTCAATGCACGCGCAGCCTGTGCATAGAATTTGCGGAAAGCCAGCACGCCGTTTTGCAGCCATTGGTTTCCACCTGTTATCACCTGAACAGCAAGTTCCATATCGTCGCTCCCAGCATGGCCGCTGCCGTGGCCTACATCGCCAAGCGCGATTGTCCCAAAGCCGAAGCCGGACTGGTGGACAAATTCATTCAAAACATCTACGACGGCGAATCGCATGATGACGCCGCCCGCGATTTCCGCGAACGCATCATCCGCAGCAAGGTCGGCAGTTCCCGGCTGCACCGCTGCCATGTCCTGGCGCTGCTGATTAAATCGCTGCGTTCCTATCTGAACGGCACCCGCCTGTCCGTGGTCCGGCTCAACGAGGGTGAAGGTTTCCCGCGCCTGAAATGAAATATCCCGGCAAAGTTCTAAATGACCCACCGGAAAACGACCCGCAATTGACGTGGTTCAAGGACGCGCAACAACATGAGCATGAATGCCCCAATCCTTGTGTCCGGCTTTACGGTCCCAGCCCGGAAAAGGAAGTTTGCAAAAACTGCCGGCTGTTTCTGCGCAAAGGCGGGTATGCCAACACCTATTTCAAGTGCCTCCTGCGCGGGGACACCAACGGGCCGGGCACGGATCACCGCGCCAACTGGCCGGCGTGCAAACGGTTTGTAAAAAAGCTATGAGCGACATCACCCGGTTTCAATTCGAGCAAATGCAGGCCCGGCTCAACCGGCCCAATGCGGACCCGCCGTTGGAAAGAGAACTGCACGCCGAAATAATGGACTACTGCGATACCCAATGGCCGCGCTGGAAATACATTCATTCACGGATGGACAAAGCGACCCGCAACCAACTTGGCGTGCCGGATTTTGCCATCTATCTGCCCGAAACCAGATTCATGCTGGTCGAGTGCAAGCGTCCCGGCGAGAAACTGTCAATGGCACAACAAGGATGGATAACGGAAGTGAACAAGCTCAAAACCACCGTTCATATCGTCCATGACATCCGGGAATTTTTACTGGCGGTCGAAACCACGATGAAGGTTGGACCGTCTTTGTCCAATCCACCACCAACACAACCATGAAATGTCAATGCGAAGAATGCCGTGGTGAAGGCACCATTACCTGCCCGGATTGCAACGGACAGGGAGAATATGAGGGCCGTATTGAAAACATTGTCCTTGTTTCCACCATGTATAATTACGAGGAACTGAAAGAGCTTCAAAAGGACGCCAGCCGGGTGATCCGGCAAGCCGCCCGGTTGAAAGAATTAAACCCGGCCCGTGCCGAATCCTACACCTGCCAACTCAAAGCCACCCTGTACAACATCAATGCCCAGGCCGAAGCCGTTGCCTCAAAACGCACGTAAACCCACCACCACCGTTATGAAAAAAACCACCAAAAAGAAAACCACCAAAGTTCAAACCGACAACAAACCCACCCTCGTAGCCTTCCTGCTGGACCGGACGGGATCAATGGAAGTCTGCAAGGCTGAAACCATCAAGGGTTTCAATCACTACATCAAAGAACTGCGCGCCAAGGATGACGGCACCATGCGTTTCACCCTCACGCAGTTTGATTCCGAAGCCATTGACATCATTCACGACGCCGTCCCGCTCAAGGACGTGCGGTTGTTGACAGCCGAAACCTACACCCCGCGCGCGTTTACCCTTGGCAAAACCATCCGCGCCACCGAAGCTAAGGCCACGGGCAAATACAAAGTTTTGTTCGTCACCCTGACTGACGGGCAGGAAAATATGTCCAAGGAATGGAACAGCGACAGCATCAAGGTTCTTATCAAAAAGAAAGAGGACGAGGCGCACTGGACATTTGCCTACATCGGCATGGGCATCACCGGCTGGGCGGCAACCACCGTCATGGCTGCCGGCACTGTTGGTGCCAGCAACGTATTGCGCACGACCTATCACGACACCGGCAAGGCTTATGGACGGTTCGCGGGCGCAACGGTGGCTTATGCCTGTTCCACGGGGAACGTGAATTGTTCAGCACAAAACTTGTGGGGACCGGGTTCTACCACCGAGGAAGAAACGCCAGTAGCCCAACCTTCAATACATCCAAAATGAAAACAAAAAAACTCCCACAAACAGTGGTCGTCACCATCGAGGACGAAGGAACATCCGATGAGTACCTGAGCGTTACGAAACAGCCGTTTGACGCTACAACGCACGGCGTAAAAAAACGTGCCGGCTTGTATGTGCTCAAAGAACTAATCAACATCGAGGGCGTGACAAGAGTAACACCCGGAAAATAATTTTATTCTGCCGCACGCGGCAACAGCCCGGCATTGGTTGTAGCGAAACCAATGTCGTTAGCTGCCGGCTCGCTCCCGGCAATCCGTTGAATGACCATCGCAAACCGGGTTAGTGGTCAGCCAGTGGCTTCATGCCGCTGCAAAGCTGTCCGGTTGAAAAGCCGGCGCGCAGGTGCGGAAATGGTGCGTGCGGCAGAATGTTTTGTTATGAAGATCAAAATCTCGAAAAGATGGTTTGAAAACCGGATTGACCTGGAAGAAGGCGAAATCGGTGCGGGCAATCTGAATTGTTTCAAGGATCAACGCAAACTCAGCCGGTCCCGCTGTGGCAGGACTCGCAAGGTGGGTTACAAATCCCATGACGCCGCCATGTTCGCCGCCTGTGACGTGATGGCCAAACCGAATTGTCAGGCGCGCCAGTTCAGCGCCTATCGCTGCATCTATTGCAACCTGTGGCATTTGACATCCAAAGAAACATGAATACCGCCTCGCGCAAAAGCATTGCCGCCAGAAAAGCCCAGGCCGTGCAGTTCGCCGCTCAAACCATCGTCATTGATGACGACTGGCGTATCGTCCGTGCCGACCGCCTGAATTGGGAAGTCCAATACAAGGGCGCTTTCTACGGCTACTATGGACGCCTTTTGAACGCCTTCCAAGCCCTGCCCGCTAAAATGCTCGACGCCGGGGCCAAAGACTCGTTACAGCGTATCCAGGAATGCCAGACGGCCATCAATGAACGGATTGCCACGGCGCTGAAACTGAAATTAGGTTGACACCACCAGCAAAACAAATAAACTGCCATCACCACCATGAAAACTACCATGAAAATTATTGAGGCCATGAAACTCATCAAGGAACTGGCCGTCAAACGCGATGACCTGACCAACAAGGTCAAAACCCACTGTGCCTATCTGAGCCACGAAACGCCCCTCTACAAAGACCAGCCGGCGCAGGTTTCCGAATGGCTGCAATCCATCGGGGATATTTGCAAAAAAATCCTCGAATTGCGGCTGGCCATCCAGCGGACCAACCTGCACACGGAAGTCACCATTGAACTGGACGGCAAACCTGTCACCAAAACGATTGCCGAGTGGATTCACCGCCGCCGTGATCTCGCCGGTTTTGAACTGGCCGCATGGTCCGGGCTTACCGACCGGGGCTTGCGCGAAGGCCGGATACCATCCAGTCAGCCCAATGGCCAGCCCATTGAAGTCAAACTCATTCGCTGTTTTGACCCGTTGGAACGGGACAAAAAAATCGAATTATTCCGTTCCGAACCGTCTATCATTGACCGCACCTTGGAAGTGGCCAACGCCACCACCGATTTGATACCTTAATTTCGCCCTACGGTGAGAGATAAAAACCAGCAAAATGCAACGTCGGCAGCAACGTCAAGCTGTCAACCAACACCAGCAATGGTGATGATATAGTCCAATGGTAGGACACCAGACTTGAAATCTGGATATGTGGGTTCAATTCCCATTATCAACCGCAAACCCGGCTTCACGCCGTGTTTGACCGATAAAGACTCACGGTTCAAGACCGAAGGTTGCAAGGCTCAATATAATCAAGGTCGCAAGTTGCAAGTGAGCAAGGATGTAACGCCGGAACCTAATGGACGGCGAATGTCCTGACACAAGTTACGTTTTTGCGTTTTTCAACTGGAAACTCGTCAGGCTTCCTTAACGGGAGGGCACCAAATTAGCGTGGACACCACCACCATGAACGGCTAAAATCCCGGCATGGATGAAAAACAGGAAAGGGAAATCCGGGAACTGGCCGAAATCCTGAACCGTGAAGGAATGGCCGTTTTCCCCGGCCATTCCATCCCGGCCAATACCGAATTTCAGGTCTGTACCACCCACCCGGTTGAAGGCGTCCAGAATTATGAGGGCGTTTGCTGTGACTGTAACTGCCCCGTCTGGTTCGCCGACAACCATCATCCGAAGCTGAAAAAACTTTGCATTTCCTGTTACTTGGAACAAATCAAAAACTGTCCGTCCGAAAATGTCGCCAACGAATTTTCCCTCGCCATCGCCGCCCTGGTCAGAAAACGGAATTGAACCTATGGCCATCCGCCGAATCTATTGCGAAGCCTGCGAGAAAATTGCCAACCGCCTACTTGAACCGGACGAAGTATTGCAGGGCTGGCAGCAACGGACAGTGACCATCATCGCCCAAAAACCAGCCGACCATCACGTTACCGTCATTGATTACAAAACACATGGCGATTTTTTCAAGGGCAAGCCGGCCCATTCAAAACGTACCGACCTGTCCAGCCTATTCTGTGACCATTGCGGCAACCCCATCCCGGACGGGTCCACCGCCATCGCCTATACCGCCTGGCGCGGGGAAGAACCCGGCCCGTGGGAAACCGATTACGCAGCCAAACCGAAGGAACAATGAAAACCAGAATCCAAACATTCAAGGGGCAAGACTTGGTCGAAATCGTGTTGTCGAAAACTGGTATTCCTAAAAAAACAGTCGTTTCCCTTGATGAAACTGACTTTCAAAATGTGGGAACACTGAAACCAAAACTCGAAAAAATACTGAAAATAGTAAAAGCCTTTGTGAAGAAAACTAAACCAAACCCACCACCACCATGAAATTCATCATTGATAAAAACCTTCCCGTTCCTATCCATAAATCCGGCCTGTGTGTTGACATGGAAGAAACCATGAAAGCCTTGCAGCCGGAAGAATCATTCCTCGTCCTGTTTAACAAAGTCCGCCCACACGAAGCCGTCATTGCTGCCTACCATTATGTGAAGAAAAAAATGAAAGACCGCAAATACACCAGCGAAACACAAAAAACACCAACGGGCGATCCATCTGGATTGCGTGTCTGGCGCTTGCCAATTCCAGTAACGAAACCAGCACCACAACCACCAACACAAAAAACATTATGATTGAAGGACTCAAAGTAACCATCAAAGGAACCGAACTCCGTCAGCTATGCCTGAAACGTGCCAAACATCACTTGGCACGAGCCAAGGTTTATGCCCAACAAGAATCTGTTATGGTACAATCCCGAATTGAGGGCGCGGCAAGCAGTTCCGGTAGTGACCCGGTGCGTGACATTAAAGATAAACGTGAGGAACATGAATCCGGCGCATCCGAAATGTCGTTCATCGCAGACCATATTGTTCCACGCGAATCTTATCTACTGGACTTGTCCGCTTTGTCCAAACTCGGTATTGCCAAGAGCCGCTGGTGATGTGAACCGTTGTTCTCTCTGACTACCACCTATACGCACGGGACTCGGTCGGCCCGTGGCCGGGGCACCGGGTGGCACCGGGCCGGGACGGTCGGGCCGGCAAGTAGATTCCTTCGGCCATCACTGACCGGGCTGGGCCAGTGTGGATTGCCAAACCAGACGAAAGCACGGTATTCATTGGTGATAGGCGCGCAGTGGCCAGCTTTGGCACCCACTTGGCACAGCTAGGCCGGTTCGAGGGGCTGGGGCTGGGCCGAGGATCGAGCCGCGCGGGACTTCACCGAGGCCGGCAATCCACGACCGCGCAGGACGCGCAGAGCATTGCGCGCGGTGTCCCAAGCGCGCACAAGCTGTGCCAGCGCCACCGCGTTCTCGCGTGTGACGTTGAACACACCGTCAACAGTACAGGCCGCGCGCAGACTAAGCGCGGCGTCGAAGGTTAGGCGTTGCAGCTTGGCCGCTTGGATAGTTTGTTTAATCCGGGCAGGCTGGCCGGTGTCAACGTTCGGTGCTGTGTGCCCATTGCGGGCCGGGTCTAATTCCATGCTGACACGTTCACCCAGGGCGAGCCAAACCGCAACTGTACCAAGGCAGGCTCACCAGGGCAAATCGTCCAGGACACGTCCAGGGCGAGGCGGGCGGATATTGCTGATTCGACCTATCCAAGCGCAAAAAAAGCGCGCCACGTTGCGTTGTGGCGCGTTTGTTTGAGGGTGTCCGCTGTCCTGACACCCGGCTAAACCGGCTTGGCCGGTGGCATGATAGCAAACCATTCCCGCGCGGCTTCCTGCGTAACCACTCGGTCGTAATGTTCCTCAATCATCTTAACGGAGTTGCCGGCTTCAAGGGATGTCCGGGCAATGTCGCCGGACAGGGCCGTTTTATACGTGCAAAAAGAATGGCGGAGTGCATTTTTTTTCCACGGTACGCCAGCCAGTTTTCCGCACCGTCTTTGCACGTCATCAACTCGCTTTTGATCTGGCCAGAGCAATCCTTTTCTAGCGGGGTGGAGAGCAATCCATGCGGCCAAGTTCGGTGAGATTGGCACAAGTCGCCGCCGATTTTTGTTTTTGCCCTTGCCCTTCGGCACTTCGATATGCCCCGGCACATGACAGACATCTTCCCAAGTAAGCCGCATAAATTCCGCCGTGCGGATACCGGCAAAACCGCACACGGCCAGCATGAGTTGAAACCCGTTGTCAGACTTTTCAAGCAGCTTCCGCATTTCGTCCGGGGAATAAATCACCACATCGCCACCGTTGACTTTCCGCTTTTCAAGGTCTGCCGCCGGATTATTTGTGCAGTAATTCCGCCGTTTGCAGAATTCAAACAGCGTATTAAGCAAGCGCCCGAAATTGCGATAAGTGGACGCTGGCATGTTGCGAGCGTCAAGCCACGCTTGCAACTGTGACGTTTCAACGGTGTCCACGTTGCAGGTAAAAGCCTTTGCAAATTTGTTTTGCAGGCGGAATTCGATGTCTCTGCAATAAGCTTCTGACATTTTGTTTGCGCGCTTTTGGGCGAGCAATTCCGCGACCGCAGCGGGAACCGTGCGCGGCGTGATTGCAACACCCGCCAAGGCCGGGCCGGTAATCAAAGCGCAGTCTATTGCGTCAAGCGTGCCGTGACGCTGCAACCAAGTTGCCGCGCGCGTAACGACCGCAGCGACCGAGACAGCAAACGGTTTGAGCACGTCACCGAGGCGGACGAACTCCGCAATTTGATCGCCCGACGTGCCAGCGACACGCGCGCCAAACGTTGATAGCATTTCAGCTTTTTTTGTGGCGAGGGTAATCACTTGCGTTTCATCACTGCACGATTCAAACTTGCGCTTGCCGTCAGTGTCCAAAAAAGCAATGCGGAAACCGACATTGCCCGAACCTGTTAAACGTTTATAGACCTGAACAGAAACGTTGCCAACCCGCACTGTCTTAGGCCATTCTTTTTTGGCTTTCATGGTGCCTTTAATTTGCCAAACCTGTGCCACGAAGTCAAGAGCACAAATGAAGAAAACTGAAAATAGTTCAATTCGCACAATAAGGACAGGGCAAAGCCAAATTTGGGCGAGGCAAGTCTCGGATGGTGCGGAAAACCAGAAACGGGCATTTGAGAAAGAGACAGAAAACACCGCCAAAAACAAGCAAACCCGCGCAACCATTAAGCCAAACCCGGCTTTAACGCGCAAACTTAAATCCGCCGTTAGTCTGTCCTAATCGGTCTAAACCGTGCCAAACCCGTGCCAAAGGTTGTGACAAATTGTGCCCAAATACATCAAATCAGGCTTTGACAAACCCAAACCGCTTTGGGATATTAAAGACAAGGCGGGAGTTTAACCAATCCGCCCGGAAAGTGACTAGCAAAATGAGCGCATACATCGTTGAAAAACATCACATCACATTTTTAATTGCGGCAGCATTGAGCCGCCGGATTTGTTCACATGGCGAAACATTCCGCTGGTATCATAATGGGCAAAGCCACGAGTTGCCGGGTGGCGATTACAAGCGCGCCGCCGAGGTTGCCAACATGCTTTGGCGCGAGAACATTATCAGCGTTGGCGAACGTTACCCCAATGAAAGCAGCGCCAGATTGCCAGGGCCACGCAATGAAACATTTTTGGTCGAACCTCACGATATTGGACGGCTTTTTGAAGTGATTGACCCGGTGCAGGTCTTAAAATCGTGCTCTTGTTACGAATACCAGTCTTGCGAGCATGATGGATGGGAAACCAGCGAGGCGTTGAGTTTTATTGCTGCACTGCGCAGTCGTTCAATATCAGTTCTACCGGGTTACGATGCGGCCATTTGGGGCGCACCCGAACCGATGAGCCGCAACGTGGTCAGACTGTCCGACCTTTAACCCATTAAAAACCAGACCATGAAAACAGCACAACAAATCAAAACCGAAAAGCTGGAATTTGCCGGCACCGAACAACGGGACGAATTCATTGACCGCAATTTCCCACACCGTAAAAGTTATAGCTCCACGGTTCCGGGCTTTTTCAAGCTCGGAAACGGAATGTTTCTAGGCGTTTTTTGTGATATAGTCACGCTCTACGCCAACAAGCGCGGCAAGTTCCCGCCCTATAAAATCACCAATCCAAAGTTGGCCGCGTTGCTCAAACGGGCCACTGAACACCTTGAACACGGCGAGCCATGTCGAGCCGTGGACACGCTCAACCGGGCACTGGCCTTGAACATGGACGCCGAGACGCGCCGGCAGGTAAACAAGGCACTGGACGAAGCCCACATCGGCAACCCGGCCACGGCGGAAACCTTGCTGGAAATGTTGCTGGCTGACTTGGAACCAAAACACCGGCTGATTATTCACAGCTTACACGACGCGCAATTGGAATGCAGTTGCCACAAATGGTCACTTATCAGAAGTGGCCAGATGACCCGGAAAGAAGCACAAACCGCACACGCCATTCATGCTAATTTATGAAAACCTTCCGTTACATCCTCTCACGCGGGCCGCAGGACGAGCCAATCGTTACGGTTCAGAACGCGGCCACGCGCCAGACTTGGCCGCTTGATCCCGACCAAAGCTGGAAACTTTTCAAGCATTCGCCCGACGGGTTTGAATGGGGTTATGATGGCAGCGGGCCGGCTCAATTGGCGCTGGCTATGCTGGCGGATTATTTCGGGCACTGTGACATTTTGCCCACACTGGCCTTGCAGTTCTATCAGAACTTCAAGCGGCAATTTATAGCTACGGCACCGCACAATGGCGCGGTGATAACCCAAGACCAAATTGACACCTTCCTTGACACCTTTATTTCCGATGAAACCCATACCTAAAAAAATGACGTGTGCCCAAGCGGGCAAGCTCGGCGGACAGACGGGCGGCAAATCCACCAGCCCGGCCAAAATCAAAGCCGCGCGGGAAAACGCCAAGAAGGGCGGCAGACCGCCCAAAAAATCCACGGTAAAAGGAACACTTCGGGCTATGAAAACAATCGTGGATCACTTCACCCCACCCGGTTACACACGCTTGCCGGATTAAACTGGTAGCGGAAAATTCAAAGCGCGCGGCAGCTAAGGGCAACCGCGCGCTTTTTTTGCCGCGCCACAAGGCGCAGACAGTCCGGGGAGTGACTGAACCGGACAAATTCAGCCGGGCCAGCTTTCCTAAGACTGACCCGGCCTTGGCACCTTGACCGTGCCAGCCAGTCCGGGGTGTGACTAGCAGCACCCGAACCGAGAATGAAGGGCCGGCCCGCCCGCGTGTCGTGCATAAGTTGGTAATGCACTCGCGGACGAGCCAGCCTGTGCGGAATGTTCCATCAAACCCGCACAAAATTATTCGGTTCTGACGATTACCCCGGACGAGTCGCCGGCTTCGGCATGTTCAATAATCCCCTTCAACAGTTTCAACAATTCGTCTTGCTTCAAATTGGTCATAACCGAAACGCCGAATTTATGAACCCCCTCGATTCCGCCTTCCGGCTTTTGAAACGTGGTTAGAAAAAATTCCGCGTCGGGCATGACGCGCCTTATCAGTCTGGCAACTGCTTCCGAGCATTGAATAAAAGCCATTTCCGTGCCGGGATTTAACAAATCCGGCCCGTCATGCCAGAAGTTGCACCGCCCGCAATAATGAAACACCACGTCATTCGCGTTGTGGCTGGTTTTGCCGCACTTGTGGCAGGTGATGGACTTCCCATCCGCCGCAACGGTAAAGGTAGGCTCGCTCATAACTTGGCACGATATTAGCCCACTCATGGTGGTGGTGTCAAAGCCCGATTTTACCGTTTGACAAACCCGGCCTGCCGGCCTTAAACTGCTGCTGGTGGTGAATAGCACGGCGCAAAGCATAGGTTGGCCGTGCGCGCCGGGGTTGGTAGCCCCGGCGTCTTTTCACCAACAATCAGTCGTGACCTTTACATTTACACTCAAAATTGCCGGCAAACTGATAAAAGGATCAGAGTCCGACCCCTTTAACGGCACCCGGCAGGAAGCTTATCTGCGCGCCAAAATGATGGCAGTGGACTTGGCCAAAGTCCTGAAAAAAAGAAATTTCTCGGTGCTGGTTGACCGAACCGACGCGCCCGCCAAAAGCTACGAAATCGGCCCGGACGGGCATACCATTGACTAGCATTTAGACATGAATGTATGAAATTAAAACAGATGCCATTTTCCTTAAAAAATACTTTGACACTCACCACCATGAGGACTTAAATTAAGTCAACACCTGACAGCCCCGTTCCAACCAATGAAAGGAAAAATTATGATACTGAAAATTATTCGGCGGGCGGATGAAAAATGTGAAGCCTTTTTCAATCAACACCGGACGATTGGCTTCTTTTTTGACTGGCATCGCACCGGCTACTGGATTGCCCTGTCCGTAAGCGTAGCGGCAATCATCACCTGCCAAATCATCAACTTCAACCGAACCGGCCAATTTCTTTCCCTGCCCGGTTTCAACAAGTAAACGACCATGAAAAAAACTGGAAAAAAAATCACTGTGTTAATTTCGGCAATTCCATTTCTCGCCAAAGCAGGCGGTGGACTGGTAGGTGCCGTGGTAATCATCGTCACCTTCTGCATAGCCGGCTATTTCATTTGCTCAGTCTTGCACCCCAAGATTTCAGAGGACACTGCCAAATACGACGGCACTGTTGGCGTGGAATTAACCACCCAGGAAATGGACCCCGTTTCCCAAGCAATGGTGTGGTACACTGTGGCGATGGGCATGTGCGCGTATGATTTCATGCCGCTTGTATCCGAACCTGTCCAAGCGTCACCCGCAGATGAAACTTCCCCTGCCTGTTTTGCCTTTCTGTATGGCATGGACAACACAAATGAGGCGTGGGCGACAAGTGGACAATTTAATCCCACCGTGGACGATCCGACCGCTGGCTTTGCGCTGAACATAATCTCGGATAACGGCACTCAAGGCGTCTATACCGTAAGCATAGACGGCCAGTTGATGACTTGGTGTTTCACCAACAAAAGTTCAACCAACGACAGTGGCCAATACAGCTTTGCCCCTGTGTATCCCGTCATTATCGAACGGACCACCAACTGGATGACTTGGCAACCCCTACGGACTAATCAGCCGGGAATTGCGGTTGGCACCGTAAACCAATTCACGGATTTTGACGGCCCGTTTAATCAAGCATTTTACCGCGTCCGGCGTTATTACCCCTGAGAAAACCCCAAGTCCCCAAGCGGGCAGGCTGGAAACGGCCTGCCCGCCTTGTTTTTATGGGCAAAAATAGTGCTTGACGCTCACCACCATGATTCCCTAATGTCTGTCTCCATGAGACGCAGGTTCGCAGTTTTCATAAAAACCGGCAGATTTGTCGGGCTGCTTTCTCACTAACCAAAACTAAACTCATCACATGAAAACAGGAAAACATTGGACGGAATCGGAATTGGAACAAGTCTTTATCGAGGCACTTCGCATCCTCCGCACCGGCTGGGAAGGCCCAATGGTAAAATGTTGGACGCAAGCCCAAATGGTTTTACCGAGTGACCGGCGCTACGACAAATTTTCCAATTCCTTCCCCACGCAACTAACTCACAAGTTCAAGGAATGGCGCAAGGCCCAACCTGGCCCGCACCCGGAATTGAAAAAACTGCCTGCCCAAAAACAGCGCAAAGCCGGGAAAAAACTGCTTTCCAAAAAAGAGCGTTCCAAAATCGCGCGCAACGCCTTATTAAAACGGTGGCCCACTAAACGCGCCGCCGATACCACGCAGACTACGGCCCTCAATTTTTGTCCTGCCTGTGGCACGGATGTTTCCGCCATAACCCCAAAGAATTTTTATCCCGGTTGCGGCTTCAATCTTCGCACCATCAAATTTGTTTGAACCCATGAACGTCTTGGAAGCAGTCAGTCCCGCGAGTGCCGCTCATTCCAATGGCAGGCGATTGACATACCCATTCAAGTACCTGCCCCTCGCACCTGACTGCTTCTTTTTATTCCCCACATGATTTGTCTTGTCCAACTTTTGTGCCCGGCCCGCCACGCTGTCTTGGCGGCGGCTTTTGACATGGCGGACAGGACCGAATCAGACGCCATTGCCGGATTGAAAGAAGTCGCCAAACAAATCGGGCTGAACCCTTGGTGCGGTATTTGTGGCAGCACCGTACTGACCTACGAAACCAAAAAGACAGGATTCAAAACCATGAGCGATGCCTTGCCGTTTATTTACGCAATCGAACAAGCCAACCTGACCACCCGCGCCCTACTTGACACTGTCGGCGCAACTTTTGACATTCAAAGAAAAAATTAAAATATGGACGCCAAAACCTTCATCAACGAGAGCAACAGAATCGAAGGCATCTTACGCCCCCCCAACAAGGCCGAAGTTTCCGAGTTTTACCAATTCATGGAACTGGACAAAATCACCGTGCAAGACATGACACGGTTCGTCAAAATCTACCAGCCCGACGCCCGGCTCCGTGACAAGGTTGGCTTGGACGTTGCCATCGGTGGACGGATTGCCGCGCGTGGCGGACCCATGATCCGCGAACAGCTTGCCGGCTTGCTTGCCCGCGCGGAACGGCCCTTTGTTATTTGTGAAAGCGTTGAGGATTCAGCTTTTGCCACTCACATTGCCTACGAACTATTACACCCCTTTACCGACTGCAATGGCCGTTCAGGACGAATGCTGTGGGCATGGCAAATGAGAAAGTTCCCGCTCGGTTTTCTGCACACCTTTTATTACCAATCCTTGGCGGCATTAAGTCGTCCGCCAATTCCTTAAACTAAAACCACCACTAAAAATACCACTATGAAAAGAGTACATTGGGGCGAAGATCAAATCGAAAGTTTAGCCATCGCATTTGTCCGGCTCCGCAGCCACAATCCGTTTGCTCCTTGCGGCGTGCTGATGGACAAAGCTCAGGAAGAATGTTTAATCCCCGATCAGCGTCGCCCGCTGGCCACGGTCAATCTGGTGCCCTTGCTGAAAGAAAGAATCGTCGCACTCTATGCCAAATCTTCACAAGCCGAACCACCGCCGCCTCAAATTTTTGAAATCCCGGTCGAAAAGCCTGTTGACTTGGTGGAAATATCTAATCGGCTGGACACACCAACGCTCATGGCCTTGTTGACCAAACGGTTCGGTGAAGTGGTTGACAAAATGCGGTTCGCCAACGGCAATGAACAACACCCCGCCACGGCCCGCACCGCCGCCCCGTCCGTCAGTTTGCTTACCCCCAAGCCCCCGGAAACGCCGCGCAAGCCGCGTGTAGCGTTTTGTCATGTCGAATTGAAGGTGTTTTCGCAACTCCAAGAACAAGTGGAACGGAACAAAATCCCGGTTGAACTTCGGGGTGTGGAAATTGCGCATAAGGGAACCGCCATACCGATGAGTTGCGACTATGTCGTTTTTATGAAGAACGCCATTGGCGGCGTGTCTTGGAAAGCTGCTATGCAGACTTGGCCGCACAGCCGCATTTCTACTGTTGATAACAACGTCGAAGCTGCCCTGCAAAAGATGCGCGACATTGTTTCCATGAAAATCCACGTCCCGGCCAATGGTGTCCCGGCTGCACAAGCCCGCGCTTAATTGCCATGACCGAAGCCGAAGCCAGACAAGTCAAAGACGCACGCAACCTTCCGTGGAACACACCTTGTTTTGTGTTCGTCGAAGGCCGCTACTATTTGGGCATGTGGTTTATCAAAGTGCCGCAAGGCCGGGACTGGCCCCACGGTGGCAACATCACCGCCCAATGTTGGCGCTACGAAACCAACCCGACCGAATGGTACGTCATTTGTCGTTTCCGCTGTTATGCCGACGACAGCGGCAAAGCTTGGGAAAGTGACGACCGCAAATCCTGGTCTTGCGGCAAACTCTCTGGCGATGAGGCATTGATTGAAAAGAAAATGGCCGAATTCACCAACGCGGCTTCCGGCATCACGGGTTTAGTTTTCCTCGCCACCCCGCCCCAAATCTACCCTCTGATTTTCAAAGGTGATTTTGAAAAGGCAATGGCGATGGTTGCAAAGGAAAAACCTTTTTGGATGCACACCAAAATATCCCCATGAACCAAGTCGCCGCTCAAAATACTGCCGCCGACAAATACGTTGCCCGGTGTTTCGTCAAGTATCCTGCGATGAAGCCGTGTTGCGTGGCCGGGTGTTTTGCTTGTTGTTCCGAACCCGTCTATGCCACTCAAGCCGAAGTGCAGCACATCATTGAAATACTGCGCCCCGAACAAATTGCCGAACTAAAAGTCAAACTTCCCGCTTGGTTGGAACAAACCGCGTCATTGCTGAATCAGAAAATGCCCGATGCCATTGCCTATCGCCGGCTCAATGTCCCGTGTGTTTTGCTCAACGGAGGACTTGGGCTTTGTTCCGTTTACGAACGCCGGCCCTTCGGTTGCCGCACTTGGTTCGCCTTGAAAAAACCGGCAGACTGCGATTTACCCGCGCGCAAACATCAAAAATATACCAACTTCATGCCCGGCATCGCGTATGCCACGGGCGTTCCTGTTTCGCTAAATGGCAAAGTCATACTTGACCACTTGGCCATCTTGCTCGCCGAGAAATTGCTGGGCCTCGACATCCCCAGCGCCAGCCGGCGTACTGAGGAAACATCCAAACTGAAAATGCCCGGTTTATGCTGAATCAAATCCTTAACCGTACCGACCAGGAAAAACTTCTGTCCGGTATTTGTCCCGACTGTGGCGCGGCCATGATTTTGTATGGGCCGCGCGGTGGCATCGCCCGCAACGTCCTGTGCGGTGTCTGCCGCACGGAATTCAATGCCAGCCCGGTCCAGAGCACACGCATGGCCAAGCCCTGTGATCCGACCCGGCAGAAAGAAGTTTACGGCGTGGATGATAACAACGTGCCGGTGGCCTCTTTTGGTTTGAAGCGTCCACTAACCCGGAAAGAATTGGACGAAGCATTGCTCGCCGGCTGTCAATGTCACGGCCCTGAATGTGCCGGAAAGCCGCTAACGGAAATACACCTTAAATCCCGCTGTCATTCGGCAGCCGGCGTTTCCGTTTTCTATAAATATGGCGTTCTCTTTATCATCTGTAAAAAATGCGACCGCCCCATCGTTAAAGTTGCCGTTGCTCCCTGACATGGACGACCCCCTTCCTATGCTGGTCGGAATGCCCGTCAATGAGGAAAGCCTGCGCAAAGCTGGCGTCTTAAAATATGTGCCTTCCTTGGGTGCCATCCTTGCACCGTGCGACCGTTGCGCTCAACCAACATGGCTTGGCCCAAAACAGCGGGAAATAAAACGCGCCCGGCCCGAAATCGAATTCATTTGCGCCAACTGTTGCGCTGCCGATGTCAAAACCGCGCAAGTCGCCGACCCGAATGTTGAAGTGACCGTTCAAAACTGTGGCGGCAAAAGTGGCAGTTATTTCTTGACCGATGGCACCGCCATTCTCCCAACCCCGCCAAAACAGAATTGATATGCTCCCGTTTGAACCTGAAACCGAAGCGCAACTCATGGCCCGTTTCCCTGCCGCGCTCACACCGGATTATGATGTAAGGGAAATAGTCAAGCATCCTGAATCCCGTCCCGGTTTATTGCGCAAGCACGTCTTTGATTTCGGCGATGGCATCCGCATGATTGCGAGCGTTGATTTCGACGACCAAGACCGTGCCTTACATTTGAGTTTTTCCGTACAACCATCCTTTTTTGGGATTTTTTCTCGCCGGACTTTCCGGCAGCGTGTCGTGTCACTTATTGAAAAGTTTGCCAAACCAGACCCGCATACCCTTGCCAGTCATCAAATATCGCCCAAGAAGGGCGTGGACCATTTTCTCTTTAAGTTGCCGCCCAAAACTTGAATCTCACCATCACCCGTGCAACGTTCGTTGCATGGCTGTTCGCTTAAAATCACGGCGGGAATGTCCGCCCGGTGGCTTTCAAGTCACCATCGCTAAAATCAATCAAACCAAACCGTTCTGGTCTTTCGCCGAAGCCGTCACTTGGTTTCACGGCATCGCCACCAGCAACCCGAACTTGGGATTGCCCACCGACCCCGTCACCATCGAAAATTTCATAGACCAACAAAACGCACTCCGCATGATGGGGATTCCCGGCGCGGATGCTTATATCATCGGGAAAGGAGGGCCGGTCCAAATTCAGGAAACAAAAAAAGCGACCCTGTTAAAGCCACTCATTGCTGTGGGCGATAAAATCCGCCAGCTAACTGCCGGAGCGGTGCTGTTGGATGAATGGCAGGACGAAGGCTGTCCGACCGTGCTGGCAGCGGAAGCCAACCGCCGTGCAATCATCTGCGCCGCGTGCCCACAAAACGGCTTGGGCGATCTGACCCGCTGGTTTACCGTGTTCGCCAGTGAAACAATCCGCAAACGGATTGAATCCGCTCAAAAATCGGAATTGAAAACGCCGTCCGACGACAAACTCGGTATTTGCGAAGCCTGCCTGTGCCCGCTCAAACTTAAAGTCCATGTCCCTTTGACCAACATCAAAAAGCACCTGACCCCAAAATCCCAAGCCGCGCTCGATCCCCGCTGCTGGATTCTGAAATAAAATGCTCTGTGTTTTTCCAGTATTCGCCGGGGACACTTTTTTGTTGTTCAACTTGCTCCGGTGGATCAAACAACTTGGCGGTTGTCCCGGCCATGCGGCCCTGATTGTTGCCGACGCCGATTTACCCTGGCACCATGCCCAAACCGCCGTGGCGCTGGCCACTGAAAGTTTCGATACCGTACAATTCATCACCAACGGCCAGCCCGTGGCCGGCTGGATACCCGGCAGCAATTCACTCTGGCTCGCTGCTGCCAAACATTGCTCGGTGCATGACATTGACGGCTGGTTTTGGTTGGAACCGGACGCCGTCCCGCTCAAACCCGGCTGGCTTGATGCTTTGGACTGCGCCTACAAAGACACCGTCAGTGATATTCTGGCCGGCTGTTATCCCGGAAATCTGCCCAGCGTCCCGCCTGTGATGATGACCGGCATCGCCGTTTATCCCAACACCGCCATTGCCTTCTATCGTGACGTGGTTGAGGCGTTCGACGTTCAGTTGTCTCGTACTGCCATTGATTACGTCCAGCCTACCAAGCTTATTCAGCAATTTTGGGGTGTGCCCGGCCTGCCGCCGACTTTTCGTGACACGAAAACCGGCGCTCCGCGTCATGCTTTTACCCTGGACAAGCTCGACCCCCAAGCCGTGCTCTTTCACCGCAACAAAGACGGCACACTCATTGAACTGTTGCGCGCCAAGGCCGGCATCGCCACACCACCGCCGCTCATGGTGGTTTTGCCCGTGTGCATCAAAGACGCGGACCTGTTGTTCAAGTGCCTCAATTGGATGGTTGAGCTAGACGGTCAAAACCAATTCGATTGCCTGCTGTCGTATGACCCTTCGCTTGGCCCGGTCTGGCTCGACCGCCTGCGCGCCGCCGCGCGCCGGGCCTTTCGTACCGTGGATGAATTCACCTATCCTCGCCCCGTGCGCGAAACCTGGCCCGACGCCTGCAACGTCACCTTCCGGGCCAGTGCCCAGCACATGCAAGCCGCTCTGCACAGGCCCTGGTTGTGGTTCGAGGCGGATTGCGTCCCGCTCAAACCCGACTGGCTGCCCGCGCTCGCCTTGGAATATCAAAATTGCGGCCAGCCGGTCATGGGACCAGTCATTCCCGAAGCGGGCCACATGAATGGAACCGCCCTTTACCCAGCCGATTTCGCCAATCTGTCCCCACATGCCATGTCCGCCGTTGACGTGGCTTGGGACACGTCAATGACGGCTGACATTGTCGGCAAAGTCCACGATTGCAGCCGCCTGTTTTGTCACCGCTGGGGCATGGTCAACGATGCGTTGCATCCCAGCCAGGGACCGCCCCCCCACTTTGCCTCGACCTTGGCCGTGGACCAATGGATACCGCCCGAAGCCGTTATCTTCCACCGTTCAAAAGACGGCTCGCTCATAGACCAACTTCGCGCTAAAAAACGCGCGCAACCATGAAAACCGAAATCTTCATCTGTACCTGTGCCAAGGATTTTTCTTGGCTGGTTTATTGCCTCCGCTCCATCCGCAAATTTGCTACTGGATTTTCCGCTGTCACTATTTTGGTGCCGAAGGCGGACCTTCAACGGTTGCATGTTCTTTTCAGCGAAGTGAACGCAAATTCAGCTTTGCCGATTTTTGCCCTTGGCGGCGATGAATGGCCCGGCCTCGGCATGGTCTGGCACGAAAATCAAATCATGCACGCCGACGAATGGTGTCCCAATGCCGACTTCATCGCGCATATTGACCCGGACTGTGTTTTTACCGAGCCGGTCACGCCGGAAACCTACATCAAAAATGGCAAACCCATTTTGCGCTTTGAAAATTTTCACTTCATCGGCTTCCGGCATCCGGGCGTTTTGCGCTGGCAGGAATGCACCGCCCAATGCCTGCCTTTTCCGGTCCATTATGAAACCATGCGCTGCCACCCGGAAGTTTATCATCGCGGCCTCTACGCTGTCGCCCGTGCATATATGAAAAAAAAGACCGGACAATCCGTGCCCGATTATATCCGGTCCTGCCGCAATGAATTTCCCCAAGGCTTTTGTGAATTCGTTACCTTGGGAAACGTGGCCATGCAATTCTTCCGGGAACGTTACCATCCGGTTGAACAATTCTCCGACCGGGTCACACCGAACAATCACTTGCAACAGTTTTGGTCCCACGGCGCGTTGGACCAGCCCCAGGACATTTGGGTGCTCGGCGAACAGAAAAACATCGTGCCCATTAAAATGCTGGCCCAACTCGGATTGGTATGATCCACGCCATCAGCCTTGAAGCAAACATCACGCGCCACTGTATCAATCATTGTGCGTCTTGCTCCCACGCTTCCCCGTTCGCCCGGCCCTATTTTATGCAGCCAGAACAATTGGCAAAAGATTTGGCAACCCTGAAACCATTCTTCCATGCGGACGTATTTTCCATTTTAGGTGGTGAACCCCTGTTGCACCCTCAAATCTGCGATTTTCTGGACGTGATAATTGAAAGTGGCATTGCCGCCACGGTGGAAGTTTTAACCAACGGTTCTTTACTTGAACGTATGCCGGAAACTTTCTGGTCAAAGTTGGACCGGCTGGTAGTGAGTGCTTATACCGGAAAGTTCACAGCCAGCACCCGCAAACTGGTCGAGGAACGCGCCCGTCAGCACGGATTTTTCTTTGGCGTCAGAGAATATGATGCCTTCTACAAGCAGTTCAAACACCAGCCGGACGATGGTGTAAAGTCGTTCAAGAGTTGCCCGTGGAAAAAACGTTGCTGGACAGTCCACGACGGGTATTTTTTCCTGTGTCCGCAAGCCGCGTTTTTTCCCGACTCCTTCATGGACTTGCCGCAAACCACTGACGGACTGCCATTGGATGGAAAATTGACGGAAGAAACATTGTTGGCTTTCATCAACCGCCCGGACCCGCTTTGCACCTGCCGGATTTGCGACAGTTACTCCGAATTACGCCCTTGGCATGAAGTCACCACCAGCCTCAAGGAATGGATAGCGGACGCCACGGTATGAGAATTGTTGTTTGCAGCATGTGTTACAACGAACGGGATATGCTTCCGTTTTATTTAAGGCACTACGAAACCATCGCAAACGAAATCCATGTGTGGGATGACCGGAGCAACGACGGCAGCCGGGAATTGCTGGCGGGGCATCCGCTGGTGAAGCTGCATGAATGGGACGAGGACAATGGAATTTCCGAAGATAGTTTTTTACGACTGGCGCACGAGACTTATCCGACCTTTGCCGGAAAATTTGAGTGGGTAATCTGGCCGGACATTGACGAATTTGTGTATCACCGCTCGCTTAAATTCATCCTGGCGGAAGCCCTGCAAAGCCGGTGCAAAATTCTGGCCACCACGGGTTATGTGATGATGCACGAAGGACTGCCGAAAGATGACGGGACAAGCCAGATTTGGCAGCTTGCGCCCAACGGCATTTATTCGCTGGTTTACAGCAAGCCGATTGTTTTTCAGCCCGATGTCCGATTGCAATGGATTCGTGGCAAACACGGCCTTGAAAACACCCCCACCAATCCCGTTGATGTCGGCTTGAAGCTGTTGCACTACCGCTACCTTGGTTATGAATACACCCGGCAGCGGCACGCCCGGAATTACGCCCGGTGCGGTCTTAAAGACGGCGATAAGGCGGCAGCGTGGAGTTGTAATTCAACTTGGAAGGGCGATTATTCCCCTGAATGGGTGAAGGAAGTTTTTGGAACGGCGCAAAATGTAATTTGATTTTATGACCAAACCGCTTTGGGTTGACATTGAATACCGCGATGAAATCGGCGACTGGCTGAACCGTCACGATCTCACTGGCGCTGCCGCTGAAATTGGCTGTGCCTTTGGTGGCTACGCCCGCCAGGTCCTGGCCAAATGGAAAGGCAAAAAGTATTACATGGTGGACCCGTGGACCAGCCAGCCGGCCACGGTGTACCGCGAACGCACCGAGGGCATTAACTTTGACCAATACTGGCGCGATTGTTGCAAGCTGGCCGAGGAAGATAAACGGGTGGTTTTGATCCGTAAATTCTCCACGGATGGAGCCTTGGACGTGCCTGATGATTCGCTGGACATGGTGTTCGTTGACGGCAACCACGATTATATCCATGTCCTGCAAGACGCCGATGCTTGGTGGCCAAAATTAAAAATCGGCGGGGTCATGGGATTTGATGACTATGGTAACGACACCCACTGGCCGAATTTCATAGAAGTCAAAAGTGCCGTGGACCGCTTTTGCGCCGAGCGCCGCCTTACCTTCGTAGTGGACCGCCGCCCGGCAGCTTGGGTGATAAAACACGCTTGACCAACCAAATGACATGGATAGCATTCCACCACCATGAAAGAAATCAAAATTAACGTTCTTTTCCCTTTTACTACCGCGTTCGGAATCTGGCTCTGCGCTACGAGCCGCTTGTCTTGGTGGACATTTATTTTGATGGTGCTTTACACCACCAAGCTCTACATGAAATTTCGGCGCAAGGGATAAAAGGGATAATTATGATTATTGTTTCCTCTTTCCGCCCGTTTGAAGGCTGTACTCACACCATCTGGCTACAACAGGAAGTCGCCAACCGTTCCTGGACCCGCCTTTTTGACCGGATATTTTATTTCAACAACGCCGACACGCGAATGCGTTCCGCCAAAACCGCTTTCCTGCCCACCAACGGCAAACCGAGCATTAAAAAAATGGCCGCATTTTGTGGCGGGTTGAACGATTGGTCCTGCATTGTAAATGCCGACATCATCATCCCGCAAAACTTTCGCCGGGTTGAAGATGCCTTGCGGAGCCGGCCCGCTGGATGCGCGGTCAGCCGGCGTTACACCCTGCCGCCCGATGGCGACACCGTTGGCGCGCGGCTCACGGATTTGGGTTTGGACTTCTTTGCTGCAACCCCCACCATTTGGAAAGCTGCCGCCGAAAAAATCCCCGAAGGTTTTTGTTTGGGCCGGATTACCTGGGACAATTGGATGCTCAACTTTTTCATGGCTGAATTCGGCAACCACTGTTACGACTTGACCCCGGCCCGTGTGGTGTTTCATCCCATGCACGAGGACCGTACCGATCAGAATTGGGACTTCCCAAAGGACGACCAGTACATGCTCAAAAATAACTGGCCGTTCCATTCCATCGAAATTTGAAAGTCTTGGGCAAGATCAAGCCTGACCCTGTTGGCGTCTTACTCGGCACCGGCTACTTTCGCTTTATTTCGCCCCTCGGCGTGGATGGTTTGGTCAAAGTCAGACAACCCCGCTTGGACATCCTGTTTGTTGGAACCAGTCACCCCGGCACCGGCCAGTTCCGCCGCTTAATTGCCCAAGCCAAGACCGAGTTTGACATCATCTGTATTTGGGAAATTTGGAACCCACTGCTTAAAATTGTCCTGCCGCGTTACGACTTCAAGCCGGACATTGACTTTGTGAACGGCGAGCACCTTGCCGGTTTTCGGTGGGATAAGCCAAAAGCCTGATTTTGCCCACGGTTTATCACCCCCTTGACGTATAACCGTTCCCCGATAACGTTAAAGGGATGGAATTCACCCATGCCCAAGCCGTAGAGCAAGTCGTCTGGCAAATGCGGCTGGCCGATTGGCCGCGCGCTCAAAACCGCGCACGCATCAACAACCTTGCCAATGGCTGGCCCCCCTACGATGAGGCCGAAGTGTCCGCCAACAAGATTGCCGTCAACTACAACGACCTGTCCCTTTCCAACATTTCCCACAATGCCCGCCGCCAACTGTCCAACGCCCTGATTACTCCCGACCCGCTCTTTACCGTCGAGTTGGATTACGGCCCGGCCTGGCAACGCCGCGAATGGGCCGGCCTGATCCAATCGCGCGTGAACAAAATCATCCGGGGTTCTTTGCCTTACATGGAAGCCCGGCGCAGTGTCTTTGCGCTCCTGGTCCTGCATGGCATCGCCCCGTCTAGCTGGCCGGACTCGTATTGTTGGTGTCCCGAAGCTGACGGCGTCGAAGATATTCTAGTCCCGTCCAACACCCTTTTGTCCCTCAAAAATCTCCCGTTCATTGCCCGCTTCCGCCAATACACCGGGCGCGAGCTTTGGGAAATGACGCACCGCCCGCAGGTGGACCCCGGCTGGAATGTGCCCGTGGTCGAAAAGGCGGTGAAATGGGTGGACGCCCAAGCCAAACAACTTTTGTCCGCCTCGTGGCCGGAAACTTGGTCCCCTGAAAAAATGGAGGAACGTATCAAACAGGACGGTGGCCTGTATTCGTCCGATGCCATTCCGACCGTGGATTGTTTTGAGTTTTTATATTGGAACGATGACGGCAAGAAATCCGGCTGGCGTAAAAAAATCATCCTCGATGCCTGGGGCGAGCCAGGCGTGGGTGGACTAGGCGGTGCGCTCATTGACACGCGCGGCAGTAAAAAGCCCGGCAAGTATGGCCAGTGGAATTTCGACAAATCGGAATTTCTCTATGATTCAGAACAACGCGCCAACCCGGTTTATTGCGACAAGCTAAACCAGACCATCCATTTTCAGTTCGCCGATTGTTCCTGTGTGGCTCCATTCCGTTATCATAGTGTCCGGTCCCTGGGATTTTTGCTCTATTCAATCTGCCACCTGCAAAACCGCCTCAACTGCAAGTTCGACGAGTCCACCTTTGAAGGCTTGATGCAGTATTTTCGCATCACCAATCCCGCCGATGCCGAACGCGCCTGGAAGGTGGACCTGACCGACAAGAAAGCCCTGCCCGATGGACTGCAATTTGTGAAACGCGACGAACGCTGGGAAGTGGATGGTGAACTCGTGCAAATGGCCCTGACCAAGAACCGGCAAATCATGGCTGACAACTCCGCATCTTTCACCCAGGACTTCGACATGGAGAACGGCCCGGAAGAAACCGCCACCCGCACAATGGCCAAGATCAACACCAGCGCCGCCCTGGTCAACGGGATGCTGAACCAGGCTTACAACTATCAGAAATTCCAGTACGACGAAATCTGCCGCCGCTTTTGCATTCCCAACAGCCGCGATGCCGACGTGCGTAAATTCCGGCTGGCAGTCTTGCGGGCCGGCGTGCCCGAAGAAGCTTTGAACATCGAACGGTGGAACGTGCAACCCGTGCGCGTCATGGGGTCCGGCAACAAAATGCTGCAAACGGCCATCATGGACAAAATCATGTTGTTGTATTACAACAAACTCGATCCGTCCGCCCAACGCCATTTTCTGCGCGCCGGCCTCGCCTCCCTCACCGATGATTACGAACTGGCACGGCAGTCCGTTCCCGAAGAACCCGTTGTCAGCGATTCCATCCACGACGCGCAACTCGCTGCCGGCGTCATGTTGCAAGGCTTGCCCGTGGCCCTCAAGGAAGGCGTCAATCATTCCGAGTACATTGAAGCCCTGTTGCTGGCGCTCACCATCAAGGTCCAGCAAATCGGCAAACGCGGGACTCCTATCACACCCGACGAAATGACCGGCCTGCAAAATCTGGCCGGCCAGTCCATCCAAGGCCAGCCCGTGCCCGGCAACGGCATTCGCAATCACATTGACCTCATGGCCGAAGATGAAAAGCCGCAGCACGTCAAAGGCGTCCCCCCGGATCATACCGTCAAGGAAAAGGTCAAGAAATACACCGATGCCCTGGCCAAGCTGATGAATCAGGTCAAAGCAATGGCGCAACGCGCCGCTCAAGCTGCCCAAAAACAAAAAGGCCAGAATGGTGGCGGACTCGACCCGGAAACCGCCGCCAAGGTCCAATCCCAAATGTTGCTGGCACAGACCAAGGCGCAAAACACACGCGAGTCACACGCCCAGCGTACCGCCCAGCGGCAGATTCAATTCGAGCAACAAATGCAGCAGGACGCCCAAAAGCATTTGCAGGAACTTGCCGCCGACCGCATGAAACAAATGTTCGAGTATGGAACTGACGCCTCAACAAATTGATGCCGCGCGCACCGAAGCCGAGATTGACCGGCAGGTGAACCAGTCGCTCGCCTCCATGCCCCATGATGCCACGGAAAAGCGCGCCTTGGCCAAACACCCGCCCGTATTCCGCTCGACCCAGCCCGTGCCGCCTCTGATCCGCAATGCCGAAGTGCAACTAGCCAAGGCCAAACGCCCGCCCAAAATCAAAAAACACGTCCTGCCGTGAACATCACCATCAAAATCATTCCGCACGCCGACCAACGTTATCCCACCGTTGGGGACTGGTTTTTCAATGGCCAGGATTTGGAAATCCACGTTTCAAAATTGTCGGACTGGCGGCATGAAATGTTGGTAGCCGTCCACGAACTTTATGAGGCCGTCCTGTGTGAACATGACGGTGTCACGCAGAAAGCCGTGGATGACTTCGACAAAACGTATGAAGCCAACCGTGATCGTGACGATGACAGCGAGCCGGGCGATCACCAAGACGCGCCCTACCGCCTGCAACATTTTCGCGCCACCAATATCGAACGCCAGATGGCCGACGCCTTGGACGTGAACTGGCAGGAGTACGAAGCCGAACTTAACGCCCTGCCGTGAGTGAAGATTTTTCTAGCAAAACTTGCCTAGTTTTCGACCACGGCTTTTTTTTGCCGCTCGCTCGCCGGCTGGCCGAGTCCTTTGGCCGGGTGCTCTACTACACACCTTGGGAAAAGGGTTATCCCACCCTGAATGAAGGCATTATCGGTGCCGGTTTCGGGGACAT
>Ga0181524_10000364_pt1 | contig 54673 bp, 41 predicted proteins | sample PEATcosm2014_Bin_34_FD_119761 | JGI IMG/M metagenome (GOLD analysis project Ga0181524, IMG submission 119761) | Peatland microbial communities from MTU Mesocosm Facility, Houghton, MI, USA - PEATcosm2014_Bin05_60_metaG | ecosystem: Environmental > Terrestrial > Soil > Wetlands > Peat | place... | reverse complement strand
GTTGTTTCAGACGTGTCTCAGTGGGTTACTTCTCAGTCTACTTTGAGCATTGCTGATGTTGAGTCTGCTCAGACTTTGACGTTCTCTTGGACTGAGCAGTATTATTTGACTGTGTCTTCGGCTAATGGTAGTCCGTCTGGTCAGGGCTGGTATAACGTGGGTGCGACTGCTAATGCGGGTCTCGCTTCGGGTACGGTTTCTGGCAATGCTGGTACTCAGTACATCTTTATCGGCTGGAGTGGTGATGCTTCAGGCACTGACTATTCTTCAAGCGCCGCTATTACGATGAGTGGTCCTAAGACGGCCACTGCTGACTGGAAGACTCAGTACGAGCTGTCATTCCACGTGACTGGGTTAGATAGCGATGCTAGTTCCAACACAGTTCTCTCGGTCGGATCGACAAACTATGTCTACAGCGATTTCCCTGTCGACAACATTTGGGTTGATAGTGGAACCACATTCAGTTGGTCGTCTCCTGTTTCAGGCGGTTCAGGTGAGCGGTTTGTTTTGACGAGTGATAATAGCGGTCTCACTTCGCCTATTGAGGCGAGCGGAACAGATACGGCTACTTATAAGACTCAGTGTAAGGTGACCTTTACTGCGTCAGCTAATGTTCTGGGTGATAGTTCTACCACTATCGTGACCGTTGGCGGTTCAGGTGAAACTTTGCCGTTTACAACTGGCTGGCTTGACAGCGGTAGTTCATTGACTTACAGTTTTGCGAGTCCAGTAACGTCTTCTTCGTCGCCATCCAATACTCAGTACCGTTGGGGTTCTACGAGTGGGCTTAGTCAGACGCTTCAGTCGAATACTTTCACTGCGAGTGTTGCGGGTACGGTCACTGGCACTTATGTGACTCAGTATAAGGTGACTTTTGCTCAGTCAGGTTTGACGAGTGATGCTTCTGGAACGGTGGTTACTGTTGCTGGTGCGACTAAGGTCTATACTGATTTGCCGTTTACGACTGGTTGGATTGACAGCGGTAGTTCATTGAGTTGGAGTTTTTCGAGTCCTGTGACCAGTACTGCTTCTCCAGCGAGTATTCAATATCGTTGGGGTTCAACTAGCGGGCTTAGTCAGTCGGGTCAGTCTGGTTCGTTGACTGTTACGGCTCCTGGGACGGTGACTGGAACCTATGTGACTCAGTATAAGGTTTCGTTTGATGCTTCAAGCAATGTTAAGGGTGATAGTTCAGGTACGATTGTTACTGTGGGTGGTTCTGCTAAGGCTTCTGGTGTTTTGCCGTTTACGACGGATTGGATTGATTCTGGCGCGACGGTTACTTGGGCATTTGCGAGTCCTGTGGCTTCTACGCTTGATGCGTCGGGTACTCGGTATTCGTGGACTAGTACGGTTGGTCTGAGTCAGTCTGGTCAGTCTGGTACTTTGACTGTTTCGGCTGCTGGTACGGTTACGGGCACTTACACGACTCAGTATAAGGCCACTGCAAGCTATTCTACTTCAGACAGTTCAATTCCTTCAGCTAGTGTGACTCTTTCAGGAACTGCTGTAGGTTCACCTTCTTCAACAACTTTGACGACTACACCTCAAACGGTTTGGCTTGATTCTGGCACAGGCTGGAGTGTTAATAATCCTATCACTTCTGGAAATCAGAGGTGGGACGCTGCTTCTGGTACGTCTGGAACGATGAGTGGGGCTATTACTATTGCTCCGTCTTACTATCACCAGTATCAGGTGACTGCGAGTTATTCCACTTCTGATGGTTCAACGCCTTCCTCGAGTGCTACGTTGTCTGGAACGCAGTTTGGCTCCAGCAGTTACACTTTGACTTTGAGTACTTCTGCTCAGACGCCGTGGTTGGATGCTGGAACAGGCTGGTCGGTTAATAACCCGATTACTTCTGGTCTTCAGAGGTGGAACGCTGCTTCTGGTACGTCTGGAACGGTGACTGGGGTCGTAACGATTGCTCCGTCTTATTATCATCAGTATCAGGTGACTTTTGCTGTTAGTCCTTCTGGAACTGGATCAACATCTCCTGCTGGTACCAATGTCTGGGAGGATGCTGGTTCTCTTGGCATATCTGCTACAGCAAACAGTGGTTATTTGTTCTCAACTTGGTCAAGCAATACTGGGTCGATCACGTTTAACAGCGCAAACTCTGCGTCTACGACCGCGACAATAAGTGGATCTGGGATAATTACAAGTAACTTTTTACCTGCTACAAGTAACTTACCTGCTGTGGATCACTTTGTCTTTAGCGCTGTGGTTTCTCAGACTGCGGGCACGTCGTTTAGCGTGACGATTACGGCTGTGGATTCTTCAGGGAACACTGTTACAAGCTACAGTGGAACTAACACTTTGGGTGTTTCAACTGGAGCCATTAGTCCAACTAGCACTGGCGCCTTCTCAAATGGTGTTTGGTCTGGTTCGGTTACGCTGACTGGTGCAGGTTCAGGAGTTACGCTTTCCACGTCTGGTTCTGGCAAGTCTGGAACGAGTAACTCAGTTACGGTTACTCATGCTTCTGCCGTCAGCATCGCGGTTTCTCCTGCTACAGCGACGGTTACGGCTGGAGGCGCCGAGACTTACACGGCTACGGCTTCAGACAGTTTCGGTAACACTTGGACTGTTTCAGCAGTTTGGAGCATAGGTTCTGGCGCTGGCGGTTCATGGTCGAGTAACGTTTACACTTCTGAGATGGCTGGAACTTGGACGGTTACGGGCACCCATCTCAGCCTTTCTTACACGGCATCTTTGATGGTTGATCCGGGTGCTGCTACTCAATTGGCGGTTTCAAGTGGGACTTCTCAGGTTGCTGGTATGGCTTTCTCTGTGACGGTTACGGCTGAGGATGCGTATGGTAACACGGCTACGGGCTATACTGGCCTGGTTCATTTCAGCTCTTCGGATTCTGGGTCTGTTAGTTTGCCAAGTGATTACACGTTCCTATCTGGGGATCTTGGCACTCACACGTTCACTAATGGCGTTACGTTGGTGACGGCTGGTACTGGCGTCTCGGTTACGGCTACGGATACGGTGACTAGCTCGATTACTGGTTCTCAGATTGGCATCACGGTTACTCATGCTGCTGCGGCTTCTAGCGTTGCGATTACCCCTGCGAATTCAGCAGTTACGGCTGGAGGCGCTGAGACTTATACGGCTACGGCTACTGACGCTTACGGTAACACTTGGGATGTGACTTCTTCAACGAATTGGAGAATAAGCTCTGGCGCTGGCGGCTCCTGGTTAAACAATGTTTACACTTCAGCGAAGGCTGGTTCCTGGACGGTTACTGGCACCTACAACAGTGCGCCTTACACTACTGGTTTGACTGTTAATCCGGCTGTTCTGGATCACTTTGTCTTTAATACTGTTGCGACTCAGACTGCTGGTTCTGCTTTCAACATAACGGTTACTGCTAAGGACGCGTATGGCAACGCGGTTACGAGCTATACTGGTACGCCGTCTTTGAGTTATTCTGCTGGGTCGATTAGTCCTAATGCTATGGGTGCTTTCGTTAACGGTGTGGGGACGACTACGGTTACGGTGACTGATGCGGGTTCAGGCGTTACTATTACGGCTACTGTTGGTAGTCACACCGGGACAAGTAACTCGTTTACGGTGAATCCTACTATTTCTGCTTCTGCGGGAGCTAACGGCGCTATTAGTCCAACTGGAAGTGTTTCTGTCAACTATAGTGACAATCAAAGCTTCACTATAACGGCGAATAGTGGCTACCACATTGCCGATGTCGTTGTGGATGGCGTTTCTCAGGGTGCGGTTTCATCTTATACCTTCACTAATGTTCAGGCTGCTCACACTATCAGTGCGACTTTCGCGATTAACACATATGCGATAACTCCGGTTTCTGGTGGTCATGGAACTATCAGTCCTGACAGTGTTCAGATTGTCAATTATGGCGCTACTTCGAGTTTCATCTTTACGCCGGATACTGGCTACCACATCGTGAATGTCCAAGTGGATGGCGTTTCAGTTCTCGGTGACGTGTCTGACAACGTGTATACTTTCAGCGCTGTCTCCGCTGATCATACTATCTTTGTGGCTTTTGCGATTGACACCAGCACTATTACTGCCTCTGCTGGAGCTGATGGCGGTATCAGTCCGAGCGGCTCTGTCTCTGTCAACTATGGCAGTGACCAATCTTTCACTATAACGGCGAGTACTGGCTACCACATCGTTGATGTCGTTGTGGATGGCGTTTCTCAGGGTGCGGTTTCATCTTATACCTTCACTAATGTTCAGGCTGCTCACATGATTAACGCGAGCTTTGCAATTGGCACCTATACAACGACGACAATAATTGGAATAGAATCCAACACTACCATACTTCCCATCACACTCGAAGGAAACATAACTGCCCAGCAAATGTTGACCAATGTCACAATCACACCAAACCCACTCAACACAACAACCACATTGTCCTTCACAATAACAGGACCAAGCGGAACAGTAGGTTTCTGCAACATGACCCTTCCAAAGACCGCTATACCCTACGGGACAACTCCGGTCGTATACATAGACGGCCAGCAGGCTCCAAACCAAGGCTACACACAAGACGCCAATAACTTCTACGTATGGTACACAACGCAGTTCAGCACACACCAAGTGGCAATACAGTTCACAGTACCTCCAGCAACATCATTGGGACTTGTGCTTGCCGTCCTCATAACCGTCGCCGCAATCATTTTAATCTTCATAGCAATAGCCATCAAACGTTTAAGAGCACGCGCTATTCGATTTTCACCTTTTTCTTGATTCGGTTTTTCCATTCTGCCTGAGTTAAGATGCCTTTCTCCTCCGCGCGCGAGTTTTTACGTGATAGTACGGGTGATAGTAGTGGAAGATTTTGGCGCGCGCGCTCAAAATGGAAGAACAAAGACTTGCTATGAAAAATCGTAAAGTTGTTGTTTCTTAGAGTTATTTCAGTCTTCAGGACCAGGACTAATCTTCGTGGGTTCAGGTATTATGTTGAATATTTTTGCTTCGAGATTTCTTAAGGCTAGCTTCTTCTTTAGCCCTGCAACGATATCTCCTTAGCGCGCGGATTTCCGCGGCGACCTGATCCTTTTCGGTCAGTTTGAAGTGAAAGCAATTGCCTGCTTCTTCATGCCACTCCAGCCTTCGCGCGCGAGTCTTCGTTTCCAGCGTCACTCCTGTTCCACATAGCCCGTGCTTTTTTAAATGGAAAATTTTAAAAGCTTATTTTGGTGTAGGTTAACTGCTAATTTCTTGGAGATGAACGGAAATGAAGAGAACGCCGAGCGTGATCCTTTTAGCGCTTTTGTGTTTATCGCTGTTTTCAGTTTTCGCACCGAAAGTGAAGGCGCAGCAGTCTACGGTGGACTGGTGGCCAACGTTCCTTCATGACCTGAATCACACAGGCGACTCCACTTCAGCGGCGCCACTAACAAACACGCTCCTGTGGAGTTACGAGACCCTCGGGAATGTTGCTTATTCTTCTCCCGCTGTTGTGGACGGTGTTGTTTATGTTGGCTCATATGACCACTACGTTTACGCTTTGAACGCCGCAACCGGCACGTACATCTGGAGCTACAAGACCGGTGGCGAGATAGATTCTTCTCCTGCGGTTGCCAACGGCATAGTCTACGTCGGGTCAAAGGATAACAAAGTTTACGCCTTGAACGGTACCACCGGTGCCAAAATATGGAGTTACACCACAGGCGATAAGGTGGAGTCTTCTCCTGCAGTCGCGAACGGCATAGTCTACGTGGGCTCAGACGACAACAATGTGTACGCTTTGAACGCCACAACTGGCACCAAAATGTGGAGCTACGGCACGGGAAACGCTGTGGTTTCGTCTCCCGCGGTTGTAAACGGCGTGGTCTATGTTGGCTCAGAGGACGACTACGTTTACGCTTTAAACGCTGCAACTGGCAGCGTAATATGGAGCTTTGAAACCGGCGATCAAGTGGATTCTTCTCCTTCAGTTGCCAACGGCCTAGTCTACATTGGCTCTGAGGACTACAACGTGTACGCTTTGGACGCCGGAGCTGGCAACCTAGTATGGAGCTTCGGCGCGGGTTCTTATGTGGTTTCGTCTCCCGCGGTTGCAAACGGAGTGGTTTATATCGGCTCAGAGAACGATAACGTTTACGCTTTGAACGCCACAAGCGGAAGCAAAATATGGAGTTACGCCACCGGCGATGAGGTGGAGTCTTCTCCTGCTGTTGCCAACGGCGTGGTCTACGTCGGCTCAGATGACAGCAACGTGTACGCTTTGAACGCTACAACAGGCGGCACAATATGGACTTATGGGACCGGAAGTCTCGTAGATTCTTCTCCTGCTGTTGCCAACGGCGTGGTCTACGTCGGCTCAGAAGATTACAATGTCTACGCTTTTGGTGCAATTACGGTTCCGACGATCCCAGAGTTTCCTAATCAATCGCTCGGTTTTTCATTAGTTTCCGCTGTGGCTTGTGCATTTGCTGTAATGGTCACAAAAAAGAAGAGAATAAACGGGAAACTTCCAAAGGATAGCTATCCAAGAAAATCATGAAAGCGCGTCGTCTTGTCACAATTTGACTTGTGGAGTCCGCTGATAAGGCTGCCTTGTCATCTTTCAATGTTGTTTGCTGCCTGTTGTGCGTTGTACTTGACTATAGTGACTTAGTCGCGGGGGAGCGCGAAAGCGTGGAAGCGGGTTGCTACTCTTAGAGGCCGAGGCTGTTGATCACTCTGCCAGAGTTGGCGTCAATGACCAGCACGATTTTGTTCCCCTTGTGGTCGTACTTAGCGAACCAAACCGGAACGTGCAGTAGCTCCACATCCCCAACGTCCGACTCGGTGTTTAACGACTGGATCATGTGATATTTCGCGTGCGCCTTTTGTGACTGGAGCTGATCTACCAGGGTCTTTGCCTGGGATTTGGCAACGTCTTCGCTGATGTCCCCGTTGAGGATCTTAACGTCTTTGGGTAACTTGGAAATGTCAAACAGTGCTCTGCCTTCGAGATCGAATTGGTAGTCCCGCGGCTGATAGTCCGTAAGAGCCTTTAGCGCAATTACGGGGAAGTTGTAGTTCGCGTCCATTTGCTCGGTCTTTTTCATTCCGCCTCTGCCCATTCCACCCATTCCCATTCCAAAAGCCATTATCCGTATCCCCTTTAACCCAAGAACGCTGGTCAACAGGCTGCCTGTTCCAAATCCACCCTCGAAAGCGCGCCTGCCTCCTCTTCCGCGCCCACCTCCCCCTCCTCCGCCGAAACCACCACCCATCCCGCCGAATATCACGCCCATCAACGCGGCAGTTGTGGCGGTCTGGGCAATTTGCGCGGTTTCATTAGCAGCCGTGATGCTCGTGCGGGCCGAGACGCTCACAATCCAGTAAGGCACGTACGTGAGGCTCATTTCCTCTTGCTTGGAGTCCTCGTGAAGATGTCTGTGCAGAAGACCCTTATCCATAAGCGGCGTAATTATTTTATTCACTTCGTCAACGCTGGCGACCTTCAAAAGAAGCATCGTCTGCTTCTGTATGTTGGTCCAACCTTGGTTTCCAAGAGTAACTGCGCTGCCACAATACTCGCAGGTTATGACCATCTCTCCAAACTTTGGCGTAATAGGAGCACCGCAACTCGGACATTTCAACGATGTTACTCCAGACGGCGCAACAACAGGCGAAGCCGAAGCTGCAGCTGCTTTCGGTGTAGTTAATGTTGTGCTTGTTCCACATTTTTGACAGAACGCTGCATCATCTGGAATCTCAGCACCACAATTTTTACAGAACAAATCTTTCACCGAATTCTTACAGAGACAGTTATTCTGCTTTCTCTTAAATTTTCCTAATAACTAAGCTAAAATCTTTCATGACAAATAAACAATAGACCCTAGTTCTAACCAGGTTTTTGGCTATAAAACGAAGCTTTTGTCAGGTTATAGGTCAGATATTCAGTTGTTGAGCTGTCTGCTTGATGAACTATGACGGATTATCTAAAACCTTTGACGCAAGCGGGACTCATAGGTTGTAGTTGTCGCTATTCTATTTCTTTGGTTTTCGGGAAAAGTTCCTTTATCTTTCTTATGAATTTGTTTTCAAAGTCAAGGGCTTCCAATGTGTTGGTTATATCGTCCATGTCCTCTTCAGAGAGGGTTTTGGCGGGCTTTCCTGTTATTTCGTCGAGTGCGAGTCCACATGAGTATATGATGGTGCCCTCTTTTGATGGCGAAATCACAACGTGCACGCCTGATCGTTGTGCAGCCTCGACGTACTGTTGTATGCTGAACGGGTAGAGCAGTGTTCTCAAGATCAAGGGCACGAGCGCGCCTTCTCCGGCAAGCTCTGATGTGCTTCCATCTTTGGTTCTTTCAGTTTTCATCACCCGTAAGTGCATTTCCTTAAATGCCTTCTGAACGGCCAAAGCAACATCCTCGACCGTGGCGTCTGGAACGACAAGTTTTCTTTCCAAACACACACCTTCATCACTCATTTGAGAGAACACCCCACTCAATGGGCTCTTCCCTGTCTTATTACGTTTTCTAGATATCGGGCTCTCGTCGCAGGCCTTTTTGGCCAAATACTTTTAGTGGTGATTAGAACACGCGCTAACGGTATACAGTCTTCCTCTCATTCTTGGATCTCGTCATTCTTATCGATGTAATCCTTGGCTTTGTCTCCAAGTGTTCGCTTGAGAAGATCCAGTCTAGTGTTCAAGTATTCGTTTCTCAGAATGTCAAAGTAATAGCCGTCCCACTTGCGGCCGTTCACGAAAACTGTCTGTCTTGTGACCCCGGCCTTCTTGAAGCCGCAGGCTTCCAGAGCTTTGTGAGCGCGACGGTTGTACTCAACGCTCCACGCTTGGCACCTTTCAGCATTGAGCTGGTTAAACGCCATCTCGAGCAGCCCCACCGTTATCTCTCGTCCGAGACCTTTTCCCCAGAGATCCTTCTTTCCAATGTAGGTTCCAATTTCCGCAGTCTTAACGTTGCTCCACTCTTGTCTATTCAGACGTGCAATGCCAATTGCCTCGTTTGAGTCGATGAGCTCGACGATGAAATGCAGTTCCTTCTCCTCCTTCATCCACTCCTCATACTGCTTCTCCAGCTGAGCCAAACTGGCAAAATTCAGAGGCCTGCTCCGGGAATACATAATCAGCTCAGAATCATTCTCCCACGCGTGTAACAACCTCAAATCCTCCCGTTCGAAAGCCCTAAACCTCACTCTTCCCAACTCGAACACGCGACTCACCTTGGCCAAATTCCCTGAACGAACAGGCATATAACCCTTGACAACTGAATACGGGAAAACAGCCAACCGAGCCTCAGCATACGTGCTGATTCTTGTTTCTGATATATGTCGAAAATCGGAATAGCGTATTAAATGTCACGATACCATATAATACTTCTAACGCACTTTGCCTGACGGGGAATGAGTTTGTCCAAAAAAGGGTTGAGTGTATGGGTTTTCAGTTCGATGACGTTTATTTCGTTACTCCACCTGACCGATGCGGTTTCCATCGTATTCTTCAATAGCCAATCGCATCTACTGAAACTGTACCCATACGTTGGACAACAACTCCAGTCGGCGCCTCCAACAATATACCTGTTGGCCAGCGCAATTGCAACCCTTGTGTTTTGGGGGCTAACCTGCACAGTAGCTTTCGACAATCCACTTGAACTGTTCCTGAAGAGAGTGCTATCGGACGCGAAAAGCCAGTCTACGGCTGAAGCGCAAACGGTCGCGGAGAAGAGCGAGATACTTGACGCAATGTACGAGACATTGGAAGCTAGCCAACAGACTCTATCACAAGTTGTCGACATGGTTCATAACGTGAGGACAGAAGTGAAAGGCATTCAACCTCTGTCGATGACAGTTGCGAACATTGAGGCCGAGATGCTCAAACTGAAGAAAGAGGTAAAGAGAATCGACGAAAAAGGAAAACTCCCGCTATTGTGCGCAACCTGTGGAAAACCAGTGTCAATGGAATTCAAGCTATGCCCATACTGCGGAGAGACAATAAAGCTGAGATGCGACACCGTCGTTGCCAAAGCCTACAGGTAACAACCCGCACTGCTGACCGAAGAACGTTGACCACGTTGGAAAACGACGGAATTGTCGCCTCTCCTTCTTCGCGAACTTTTCCAGGAACGGCCGCTCCAAAGACGATGCAAATACGCGCTTGTCATTTCCTCTCCAACGGAAAACAGCAAACGCGCGTGCCCTACGGATTCTCAGTATTCATGATAAAGCTTTTATTGATTGTTTACTTACCACATAACCTCTTCCGCTGAATGTAAGGAAAGAACAAAAGGAAAAGGTCATGATGTCGCACATCAAATTCAACACTCGTGCTAGCTTTAGTGGGCTAGCGCAACCCGTTTTGCAAAATACACTTGAAGATGATGTTTCATGAGTTTGGAGAAGGGCAATTTCATACTTGTGGACTACGTCGGGAAAGTTAAGGAGACTGGTGAAGTCTTCGACACGACCTTTGAAGAAACAGCCAAGAAGGAACACCTGTACAAGGAAGGTGACATCTACGAGCCTAAGCTGGTGGTCATCGGAGAAGGATGGGTCATCAAGGCTCTGGATGAAAACTTGGCAACAATGGAAGTGGACAAGGCTGCAGTGGTGGAAATTCCGCCCGACAAGGCCTTCGGTCCCCGAGACCCGGAGAAGGTCAAACGCGTCCCGCTCAGGCAGCTGCTGGCCAAAGACATCACCCCAACACTGGGGAAGCGTGTCGAATACGGCGGCAAAACAGCAACCGTCCGAGCCGTAGGAGCTGGACGAGTTCTCCTCGACTTCAACCCTCCACTCGCTGGAAAAACACTCGTCTACGACACGACCGTCAAGAAGAAACTCGAAACAAAGAATGAGAAAATAGCCGCGCTAATTCACCGTCGAATACCCGCCGTCGAACAAGGCAAGTTCCAATTCGTCTTGAAGCCAAAAACCGTGAGCATCGAGATGCCGGAAGAAGCCTTCTACCTGGAAGGCATACAAATTGCAAAAAGAGGCATCGCCGCGGACATCCAAAGATTCCTCGAAGGAATAACCACCGTCAAATTTGCTGAAACCTTCAAGGCGGAACCCAAGAAAACCGAAACGAAGCCTGAAACAGAGGCTGAGGCGAAGAAAACAGAGGCTAAGCCTGAAGAAAAGATTGAAAAAGGAACTGCGAAAGAGGCTCCGAAGGAAACTGAGACAGAGCAGGCTGCCGAAGCCGGAGTTAAGACCTAAATAATCGTATGCGCTCGAGAAGGTAACGCCCGCAACTTTTTTCTAAATGACCTCGGTTACTTTAGCCAAGTGTTCATAGGACTCGCGTCGCAGGTTCAGCTTGTTCAGAATCGTGTATCTCTCGGGTCTTATGGATGTAGCCATCTTCAAGGCTTTGAGTATGTCTTCCTTTTCCACGCCGAGCTGCCGGGCGTTGGTAGGCGCGCCCAGCTTCTTCAAAGCGTCTCGCAAATGCTTCCAATTTCCACCGTGAAGGTAAGTCATCATTATTGTTCCCACACCGCATCTCTCACCATGCATCCCGTGATTAGGCCTAATCACGTCAAGCGCATGGCTGAACAAGTGTTCCGAACCGCTACAAGGACGACTGCTTCCCGCTATGCTCATCGACACTCCACAGCTAATCAACGCTTCCAACAGAATCCGCAAACCTTGCTCGTTTCCACTCTTCATCAGACTCACGTTATTCATGACGTGCTTCGCACTCATCAAAGCCAAGCTTGCAGCATATCCCCCGAAATACTCGTTTCTGTCATCATGCGCCAGCTTCCAGTCTTTCACCGCCGTGAACTTTGCGATGACGTCTTCACAACCGCTCACGGAGAAACGCCAGGGAGACTGCATTATTATTTTTGTGTCTGCCACGATGGCCAATGGTGCCTGAGCCAGAACCGAGTAGGGTTTCTCGAAACCTTTGATAGAAGACAGGGGACTCGCAATTCCGTCATGAGAAGCCGTCGTGGGAACGCTGATGAAAGGCACCCCTTGATTGGCAGAGCTGCACTTGGCAACGTCAATCTTGGTCCCACCACCCACAGCAAACACGATATGCGGCTTCAAAGCCTTGATTCTCTGTTCGACGGCTTCAACGTCCTTGGCACTTGCACACTCAACGAGGAAAGTGTCAACGGTCATTCCTTCCTTCTTCTCGAGAAGCTCCTTCACCCTCTTGCCAGCCACTTTGAAAGTTTTCGAACCCGCAATGATGAGCGCTGATTCCGCAAAACCCAGACGCCGCGAAATTTCGCCTATGCGATCTATCGCTCCATGTCCAACGATTATCTCTCTCGGAAACTGCATTCGATGATGTTTAAGGGGCACAACAATCACGGCTAAATCTACATAACAACTGTTTTCATAGCGATTTGCATTCGAACCTTAAAAAGTCTTCTTATAGAAGCACAATCACCATTGTCACCCGGCATGTCACGTGAATAGCTAATCATCAGATAACGTTCCATAACTCTTGGAAGGGCTTGCCTTTCTCTTCCCTCTTAATGGTCGATTGTAAGAGCGTTTTCATTCTGGTTTGTTTGAAGATAAGCAGCGATCTTTGAGAATGTTAACGGTTGAGAGTGGTCCATATAGTTCAGGTCTATTAAGAAGCTCTCAGTCCATTCAACGTCAATGAATGCTTTCATCTTAGAGTATGCTGCGTTCCTTATGTCGTTTATGTATGCGGCATACGCTGAGTAGTTCTTGTGGAACGAGAGCATTGCCAGATCCTTCCCCAAACCTATTCCCCTCATAATCATGAGGAACGGGCGTCGCTCTTCGTTGTCTAATTCACGCGCTGCTCTATGTATCTCCTGAACGTCCTCCTCAGACATTGGGTTTAGTTTAAGCATGATAATTGACATTAGATTGAAACCTAGCTTTGAGAAGTCGGGAATCATCGTGTACTCTTTTATCACGCCTTCCTCTTCCAGTCTTGCCCTTAGCCTCGATACTGTGGGCTGGGAAACTCGTAGCGCTTTTGCCAGTTCTCTGTCGCTGGAACGGCTGTTTTTCATCAGTTCAGAAATCAGTTTCAACTCAAGCTCTTTCAACGTGACCACGCATGAGCTCCTAGATTCTGCAAATCATGTTTAAAGCCTTTGCCAATTCAGAAATGAATAAAACAATAAAATAGAGACATTTTTCTAACTCACAGGCGATAGACTGGGAAACAGGGTTCAATTCGAAACCATGACAGACAAGTTTGCATTATCCATTAGAAACAGCCCTCACAGGACGTTTCCTTCTCTTCTTACGACAAGCCAAAGATTAGAACTTCGCCTATGATCACTCACAAGAACTCATAGAAGAAAAATCGTCATTTAACCTTGAATCCTGATGATCGACGGTATCGCGTAAGTTACAAACCAATACATGACATACATAAATGCCGCACTGACACCAATTATTCCAAATGGCTCCCGACATATTGTTTTCATTTTGTTACGTTCCTATCAATATCTGAATCAGCCAGGCCACTTAAGGGGTATTCCGAAGCCTACAATATCACAAAAAAAGACGTAAACCCCGCCCTTTCTGTCGCTCTGAGAGCAAAGCTCAAATGATGGTCTAGAAGAAAAACTAGCAATCAACAATCCGATGGTTTTTTGCAAAGAGAAGAGAAAGACGGAGACTTGGCAGAACCTTCCAGTACCCTTACGCGTTCAGTTTTGCTCTCCAGCTTCTTCTCGGCACGTTTCTTTGTCCTGAACCTCTCTCCAGAAACAACACGAATAGGACTGTTTCCCTTTCTTCGTACGACTAGCCAAGGCTTGGAAGAAGAACCCAAACAGACTTACAAGAGAAAAATAAGCTACCGAACGAAAATTTGCAAGGAGAAAAACCAAACGACAAGTTTACAGAACCTGTGAGCGGGTTAGCGCGCGCGTGAGCGGGTTTTGTAAACTCTTTGTAGCGCGCGCGCTGAGCGGGTACTGTTACGTTGTCGTCGGATTTTGGTTCTGTTACTTTTCGTCGGATAGCTGAGTATTGTAAAATCTTAGGCTTATCAGCTCTCATTTCCTCAAACAGAACTTTCGTTTTGTTGATTAAATGGTAAAATTTTTCTTCGTTTGGTGGATGAAGTCTGTTTTCGAGCAACCATCCGCAAGTAACATCAAGTTGTTCCAGAAGTTCTAGGTTAAGCTGATGCATTCTCTTGAGTTCTGAAAGAGTGTCAATGATGTCGGAAAGGATATTATCCGACATATTGATCTTTCAGCTCCTTCTCTTTTTCTTTAGTTTCCTTCTTCTTTTTCGCTTCAGCTTCTTTGAACTCCGTGAGAAACGTGCCTATGCGTGAGAGCATCGGGTTTTCGACTTTGCTCCTTACATCGGATAGCTCAGTGGTCAAAGTTCTGATACTGACATTGGAACGTTCTGCCAATTGTAGAATGATTTTCTGTAATTGTGCAGATTTAATGTCTATTCTCCTTTCTAGTTCAAGCAAGTAATCGTAGGCATTATCCATCAAAACCCATACATCGTAGAACTCAGAGCATACCATAGAAGCAAAGGCAAGATGTGAACTTGCAGGTGTCATCGTGTCTTCGGTGACTTCATAAAATTTTGTATTGTAATTGTTTGATTCGGAAGCAGCTACGCTAATCTTTTCCATAAGATGCTGCTTTAATTCTCGCCATATCCGCCCTTCATTCCTTTTTGACATTATTTCGTTTTCTCCTGTTTTTTAATCCATTCTCGTAATGCTTCATCTATGATCTCTCCGAGAGTGGTGTCGTTCTCTATGGCTTTCATTTTAGCTTTCTTCCATAGTTCGGGGTCAACTCTCAAAGAGGTCACAACTTGGTCTTTTTCAGTTTCTGGCATACTTATCACCATTAGGCTGATACTACTATGTAGCTTATAAGTTTTTACAGCAACGTTTAAATACTTTGCCACTATACTACAGAGTAATGGTGTAGTACAATGGCAACATCAAACCAACGTGAACAAAAAGGCTTAGACATCGCAAAACAACCAAACCAAATCAGAAGAATAGACTCAGACACTTACATCGTCAAATCTCAGACTAACAACCATGAATACAGGGTTTTAAAAGTCAATGATGAATGGTATTGCGAATGCCCAGACCATATTTATCGACATGAGAAGTGCAAGCACATCTATGCCGTAGAGTTTTCAGCCTCTCTAAGAGAAACAGTAAGACGAATCGAACCCATAGAGAACGTGACAGAATGCATTTTTTGCGGTTCATCCAACATAGTCAAAGACGGAATAAGAAAGAACAAGTCGGGAAACATCCAAATCTTCTATTGCCAAGACTGTGACCACTACTTCACTTTTAACATAGGCTTTGAACGCATGAAACACAATCCTCAAGCAATAACGTCGGCCATGCAGCTCTATTTCAGCGGAGAATCATTAAGAAACACTCAGAAATCGCTCAGACTCTTAGGCGTTCAAGTTTCGCATAAGACAATTTTCATGTGGATAAAGAAATACGTTAAGCTGATGCAAGACTACGTTGAAAAGATTGTTCCAAACGTAAGCGACACTTGGAGAGCTGATGAAATCTACATTCAAATAAGAGGCAACATGAAATACCTGTTCGCTTTGATGGATGATGAAACAAGGTTCTGGATTGCTCAAGAGGTTGCTGAGACAAAAATGAAGCATGATGCTAAGAAACTGTTTCAGATGGGCGAGCGGTTGATGGGGAAGAAGCCAATGACACTCATAACTGATGGATTAATGACCTATCACGATGCTTACTTGAGCCAATGGCGAACCATCGCAAAACCACGAACCGAACACATTAGACACATAACTATCAAAGGCGACAAGAACAACAACAAAATGGAACGCTTGAACGGTGAAATCCGAGACCGCGAAAAAACTATGAGAGGATTAAAAACGAAAGAAACACCGATTCTCACGGGCTATCAGCTTTTCCACAACTACATCAGACCACACGAAGCATTAGACGGAAAAACGCCAAGCGAGGCTTGCGGAATCAAGATAGAAGGAAAAAACAAATGGATCACTCTGATTCAAAACGCAACTGAATCTTCCATTTCAACTATCAAGTCGGCAAATACAAAGTAAACCAAATAAGAAATATTCAAAAACAGTGAGAAGGCCGTAGCATATAAGGTCAGCCCTGAAAAAGTGCCTGTGTTTAGTGCATCAGAAATAAAACTGTAGCCGACATTACCTACGAAAACGCCTTCAAGAAGAAACGGTATCATGAATAGATAACGATAAAAAAAGATTTTCTTCGTTCGGAAAATAACAGGTTGAAAAGCAAAAACTATTCCTGATAAAGTTACCAGCCCATTGAGAATATTTGGATTGATGTTATTCGTAGAAGGAATGCCATGAGAAAAAACTGATTCAGTAACCACTAGAGATACAAGAAATGGAATTGCAACTGTGCAAAGTAGAATCCACTGCTTCTTTTTCATTAACATTCTATCAAAATGGAATCGCTGTTTTATCTATAAGAGTTTTAGCCTTGTCTTTCTATGAGTGCCAGCGTTTTCTTCTCCAGCCTTCCTTTCTGACCATGAACTTGATATCGCTTCCTTTGTACGCTTTATTCCAGCTTCTAGCCTCTTTCTCAGCTTTTTTCTTAGTTCTGAACCGTTCTCCAGCGACAACTCGGATTATGCTGTTTCCTCTCCTTCTAACGACAAGATAAGGCTTAGAAGAACCACGCCTATGATAACTCAAACAAAGTCACAAGAGAAAAATCCGAAAACCTGCCTCAGAACACCTAATATTCTCGCCACTATACTAAATGAAGAAAATAGAGGAATCAAAATTGAAGCGAGAAGATGAGGGAGTTCTCAAGCGTTTTAGCATAAAGATTAAGGAGAAAACGTATCTTGATTTGTTTCTCAAAGAAGGGAAATTTGAGAATACGAACCATGCCACTTACGTTTCTCTACGCATCTACAAAGAGGGAGGAATAACACCGATTGACTTGAATAAAGCGAAAGCCTCTCAACTCAGTCTAATGATTAGTCAGCTTGTGGCAGAAGGAAACAATGCAGACTATGAGAAACTCAAAAAGAAGTATCCGAATCAACAATCATGGCATATTTACTAGGGCAGGTTTTAGCTCCCGAATGAATCAGTCTGCAAGAACTCCCGAACATGAATCAGAACCCTTTAACAAATAATTTAAAAGGTAGGTTTAACTCACTATCACACCGTCAGCAACAGAATAAAAATGAAAGGTGGTGAGCCTAAGTGAGAATAGGATATTGGTTCCTCTTGATTGTATTTCTAATCGGTCTAGTGTTCTTCTTTATGCCCATTCCTGCTCTCCAAATTTTGCAAGATGTTTCAGTGGTTAGCCTATTCTGTTTCTGTATCGATTTAGCGGGTATCTTTCTATACTTTGAACGATGGAATAAAAAGTGGTGGCGAAGCTAATAGTGGCTGTCATCACCCGACTTGCACCACGAAGGGCTGTTACCCGATGATGTAACAGTACCAAAAGAAACATCATCCGACGAAAGGTAACACGGTCACAAATCCGACGAAGAGGTAACAGAACCGCTGAGCGCAATGTTAATTAATACCTAAATCATGATTAGAGGATGCTACTTCCTTGGGAAGTAATTTGTGTGCATTCAGATTTTGGGAGAGAAAATTGAAAATGGCAAGTAACAGTGATGTGATGAACAGGCTAGCGTTGAAAGGGACGACAACATTAGGCGTTGTCTGCAAAGACGGCGTAATTTTGGCCTCTGACACGCGGGTAACTATGGGTTTCTACGTGGCTCACAAACGCGGAAAAAAAGTGTATCAGATTGACGATCACTTAGGCATGACGATTGCTGGAAGCGTCGCCGACGCTCAAAAGGCAGTCGACATACTAACGGCTAACGCTCACCTTTACCGCATTAACTTGGGAAGGCCTCTGCCCGTGAGCTCTGCCGGAAGGTTCTTGTCTAACCTGCTGTTTTCAGCCCGGTACGTGCCCCTCTTAGCCCAGGTTCTCGTGGGCGGCGTGGATGACACCGGACCGCACGTGTTCTCGATAGACCCCTTCGGCAGTATGACGGAGGAAAAATATGTTTCCACGGGTTCAGGATCCCCAGTGGCTTATGGCATACTGGAAGACAAGTTCCGCGAGGGTTCCACCATTAAGGAAATGTTACCCGTGGTCGCGAAGGCCGTTGATGCTTCAATGAAGCGCGATGCGGCGAGCGGAGACAGTTTCAACATCATCGTGATAGATGAGAAAGGCTACAGAGAGCTGACTGACAAAGAGAAGAAACAGCTTCTAGTCGATTGAGGAAGTTAAAAGGGTGCAGGACTCGAGCAGGGAAAAGATAGAAATCAGTCAGTACATTCTGGGGCATGTGCCGAAAGAGGCTGAGGTGACGAGGATAGAGTATGAAGGCTCAACGCTTGCCGTTTACACCAAGAGGCCTGAGGTGCTCGTTGAGCAGAGCAGCGTCATCGCCAACATAGTTAACGTGATTAGGAAACGGATAGTCATTCGTTCTGATCCCTCTGTGAGGCTTCAGGAGGTCGAGGCTGAAAAAATCGCGAAAGACATAATCTCGCCTGAGGCAGAAGTAACGGACATAAACTTTGACCCCAGCCTGGGCGAGATAATAATAGACGCCAAGAAGCCTGGGTTAGTGATAGGCAAAAACGGGACGGTTCTGCAAGAGATAATCAAGCGGACCAAATGGCGGCCGCACGTGCTGAGAAGCCCACCGCTAAAGTCCAAGATCATTACTCACATGCGCCATTATCTGCATTCCGAGAGCAAGGAGAGGGAGCGAATTCTGCGAACCGTCGGGGAAAGGATTTTCAGGCCCAAGGCTTTTGAGGTTGGAGACATCAGGATCACGGCGCTCGGCGGTTTTCAAGAGGTTGGAAGATCCGCAATGCTCGTCCAGACCCGCGAAAGCAGCGTGCTGCTGGACTGCGGAATAAACCCGGGTTCAACAAGACCTTTCGAAGCTTTTCCGAGACTTGACAACCCAGCGTTCGCGATGGAGTCCTTGGACGCGGTTGTCGTAAGCCACGCTCACCTGGACCACTGTGGACTCATACCGTTCCTGTACAAGTATGGCTATGACGGCCCGATTTACTGTTCGGCGCCCACTTCAAACCTGATGACGCTTCTTCAGCTAGACTATTTGGACGTGGCGAACAAGCAGGGTGTGACACCTTACTACGATCAGAAGGACGTGCGCGAAGCCGTGCTGCACACGATGCCCCTGCGTTTCGGCGTCGTCACGGACATCGCTCCAGACGTCAGGTTAACCCTGCACAACGCTGGTCACATCTTGGGTTCTGCCATGGTTCACCTGCACGTGGGCGAGGGCTTGCACAACATCGTTTACACGGGTGATTACAAGTTTTCCAGGACGATGCTTCTGGAGGGCGCGACCGCCGAGTTTCCGAGGGTTGAAACGGTGATTACAGAGAGCACGTACGGTGGTCCGGATGACATCATGCCTTCTCGCATTGAAGCCGAGGAAAGGTTAGCCTCTATCGTGAACCAGACCCTGGAGCGCAGGGGCAAGGTTTTGATTCCGGTGCCTGCAGTGGGCAGGGCGCAGGAGATTATGCTTGTCCTCGACGATTACATGAAGCGCGGCATCATGAAGGAGGCTCCAGTCTTCATCGAGGGAATGATTTCCGAAGCAACGGCGATTCACACGGCCTACCCGGAGTACTTGGGCAGAGACGTTCGCAACAGCATACTCCACGACGGCGTTAACCCTTTCCAGTCAGACTACTTCACGATCGTGGAACACCCGAGCGTGAGGCAAGAGATAATCGAGGGCGAACCGTGTATAATAATGGCAACATCAGGAATGCTCGAGGGCGGACCCGTAATAGAATACTTCAAGAGCCTAGCGGACAACCCGGACAACACGATAGTTTTTGTGAGCTACCAGATTGAGGGCACGATGGGAAGAAGAGTCCAGAAGGGTTTAAGCGAAGTGGCCCTGATGACACCGGAGGGCAAGATGGACGTTGCCAAGGTCAGACTGCGCACGGAGACGATTGAAGGCTTCTCAGGGCACAGCGACAGAAGGCAAATATTCAATTACGTGACACACTTGCAGCCGAAGCCCGAGAGAGTGGTCGTTTGCCATGGTGAAAGAGCCAAGTGTATGAACATGGCTAATTTCATAGAAAGACGATGCGAAATTCGGACGATTGTACCCGCGGTCATGGAGACCTTCAGGCTGCAGTAGGAATAGGCTCGTTGGAAACAGACGTCTTTTCTCGCCAAATTTTCACGTTCGGAGGGCAGATCACAACGCGCTCTTCGCCCAGCCTAGCAATGTCCCCTCCCACGGATTCCGCGAACTCGCTCAACTCGGACACTGCGCGTTTCACGTCGTCGATGCTCTTGTTCGCGAGTGGGGTTATCCTCAGAATGAGAATGTTACCCGACTTCACTTCGGACTTCACGGATTCGATGTCCGACAGTTCACGGAGGGGCATGGCTTTCAAGTAGGCTTTGCCAGAACCGTTCTTAGCGTCAGCTTCCTTCTCCCCCTTTTTGGGCTTTCGGAGCAATCCACCCAATCCTGGCAAACTTTTCCTCTCTTTAACTTTATTCAGGGTTCAAGAGTTTAAGCATTTCCCAAGACATTACGTATGAAATGTTATGCGAATTGACTATTAAAGTGTTCCAGAAACCGATGTTTACACAGATAAACCTTGCGGGTCCTCAATGAAGGAAAAGGAAAGAAAATGATGCGCAATTGGCAAGCTTTCACCGTTCACAAGTTGATAAAGTTGAAGGCTATGCTCGAATCTTAGCCTTTGTGTTTGGATACTCGACGCGTGATCGTTCAAGGATCAAACTCAGATACAAGCCTGATGGATGTTTTCCGTTGAGACTAAATCGTTGGCCATGGAGCCAATGAGCTAGACTGGGTGCGTGCGCGTCTCACGTTGTTGATAGAGGTTCAGCCCTCGTGAAGGCTTTTGGCTGTGTCAGATTGTTGTGGTGATTTGTTTCATTAGGCTCCAGGTTTTGTCTCCGACGTAGTGCACGTTTTTGATGACTGCGCCTTGTTTGGTGTTCCTTGCCTCTTCCGTGCCGTAGAGTGCTTCGCCGAGCGCGATTGGTTTGCCGTGTTTCTCGTCTATTACGAGGATGAGGTCGCCTTTTTTGAATTCGCCGCTGAACTGTCTGATTCCGGGTGCCATAACGTCTGCTCCTTTGCAGACGTGGGGAACGGCTCCCATGTCCACGGTGGCTTTCGGCGCTCGGTCGAGGAATTCTTTGAAGGTCAGTGTCGGGTAAATGTTTTCTCCGGTTTGTGCTAGCGCCGGTTTTCCGTTTATGAGAAAGATTTCGATGGATTCTCCACGGACGACTTCAAGGTTGGCCTTGTCTTTCAATGTTTGTTCCAAGTCGATTCCGAGTCTTTTCGAAGCCTTGTCTAGGAGTTCCTTCGATTCTCTTGCTTTCAAGAAGTATCGTCTGTGTTTTTCAGACATTCCGGTTCTCTCTAAGATAAGGTTTAAATGTGTAGGTTTAGGTATAAAAGGAATGATATCATGGGTTTGAGGCTTCAAAATGAGCGAAATGACGACTGAGATACTTGAGCAGAACTTGGGAAAAATCGTGCTCGTAAGACTGAAGGGCGGAAAAAACCTGCGAGGAAGACTCAAAGGTTTCGATCAGCACCTGAACCTAGTTTTGGAAGAGACAGAAGACACCACGACCTCCGAGAACGTTAGGAAACTGGGACAGATAATCGTCCGAGGAGACAACGTAGTCCTAATTTCACCGCCGCCAAGGTGACACCGTTGGGAAAGGGAACACCCTCCTTCGGCAAACGCCAAGGCAAAACCGTCCACATAAAATGCAGGCGATGCGGAAGAAGATCATACCACGTTAGGAAAAAACGATGCGCAGCCTGCGGCTACGGAGCAACACCCATCCTCAAAACCTACTCATGGCGAACCAAAACCCTCCACAGAGAAAGAACGCGTTAATGAGTTGCCAAGGCTGTAAGATGATTTTTAAGTAGCACTTTCAAACAGTGCTTTCTCGGAACGCGTCAAAAACCCTTCAACCAATTTCTTGAGAAGAAAACGTTAAAAAAGTGAAGCGATGATACAATAACTATTCACGTGTCTGGGGATTGAGAAGAAAAGAAAATGAAGAAAAGAATAGCCGTTACATACATGCTGGCTATGTTCATCTTCGCTGCCCTAATGTACTTTGTAACTTCGGTGCATTTTTCCACAGGGAGAAGGAGTTGAGAAGAAAAATGAAACACAGAAGGTTCTACTCATTTCTTGCTGTCTCGCTAATTCTCTTCACACTGTTGATGTTAACGACTCTAAGAGAAGCGCACGCGCAGCCCCCCTACTATGTGACTTTCTTTGCAAATGGGTTAGACGGCGACGCTGGTACCAACACTGTCCTCACGTTTAATAATACAAACTATGCTTGGAGCCCTTTGCCGAATAACTTTGAGGTTGACAATGATATAACTACCTTCACGTGGACACCCACCGTCGCAGGTGTTTCAGGTGAGCAGTTCGTTTACACTGGAGACGATTCAGGTCTCACATCGCCCATAACGGCTTCGGGAACAGACACAGCCACTTACAAGACTCAGTATCTAGTGACTTTCTCCAGTTCTGGTCTTGGCGCTGATGCATCTGGTAACTTGGTGAGTTTCAGCGTTAGCGGCGGCTCATATTCTGGTGCTACCAGTCCGATTGGCGTGTCTGGTGGTTTCATCTGGGTTGATGATGGTGCGACCGTTACCTATAGCTTCGTTAATGTTACGAGTAGCATAACTGGCGAGCAGTATCGGGTTGGTAGCGTTACTGGCTCTGCTTCTCCATTCACTGTTTCTGGTGCTACCACGTTAACTGGCGTCTATGTGACTCAGTACCGGTTGACGGTTACATCGCCCTATGGCACACCAACTGGACAAGGCTGGTATGATAGTGATTCTACGGCTTATGCGGGGCTTTCATCTGGCAATGTTTCGGGTGGTGCTGGTACTCAGTACGTATTTACTAGCTGGGGTTCTGATGCTTCTGGAACGAATTACGCTCAGAGTAATGCTATAACGATGAGCGGTCCTATGACTGCTACTGCAAATTGGCAGACTCAGTACCAAGTGACTTTTACTCAAACTGGATTGGACAGCGATGCTGGTAGTACTACTGTTCTCACGTTTAATAATACAAACTATGCTTGGAGCCCTTTGCCGAGTAACTTTTGGGTTAATTCCGGAACGCCTTTCGCGTGGGCGTCGACCGTTCCAGGTGTTTCTGGCGAGCAATTCGTCGGGCCTGGGCAGCATGGTACCATAACGGCTTCAGGAACGTTCTCAACCACCTACACAACTCAGTACTCGATTACCTTCAGTCAAACTGGCGTGGGCAGCGTCTTCACCGGGACCGTAGTCACTATAGACGGCTCAAACTATGGCGTGAGCAATCTTCCACAAAAGATATGGTGGGACAATGACTCAGGTCTCAGCTTCTCGTTTGCATCACCGCTAACCGCGGGCAGCACGCAGTACGTTTGGAGTTCAACGTCTGGGCTATCGGACCTGCAGAACGGAGCATTAACAGTGACAACTTCGGGAAACGTCGTAGGAAACTATCAAGCTCAATATCAAGTCACGTTTGACAAGGTGGGAGTCAGCTCTGACTTTGCGGGACTCGTGCTTACCATCGACTCCACAGACTACTCTGCATCACAACTGCCCCTAACATTTACTTGGAGCTCAGGTTCGGTCCACAGTTTCGATTTCCAGTCATACCTTGTCGTTGGTTCGACCACTAAGCAGTACGTTTGGACAAGCACCACAGGAGGTCTAACATCTGATCAGAGTGGCTCGTTAACCGTCTCAACCTACGGAAGCGTGATTGGCAACTATAAAACCCAGTATTATCTGGCCGTGTCGTCTCCGTACGATTCGCCTTCTCCTGGGAGCGGTTGGTTTGATTCCGGTTTCCCCATCACAGATTCTGTCACTTCCCCAGCCTCCGGCGGCCAATACATCTGCACAGGCTGGATTGGAACGGGAAGCGTTCCACCTTCTGGAAGCACGACGTCCGCTTCATTCACGATAACTGCGGCTTCCTCAATAACTTGGAATTGGCAATCTTCTGCGGGAGAATTAAGTTTGACGGTTTACTCGTCTCACGGTAATCCGAACCCGAGCGTGGGTGAAAGCTATTGGACTAATGGCTCTTCGGTTACCTGCTCTGTCGATAGCCCTGTTACTGAGGACTACTACGTGTGGACCTGCACCGGCTGGACGGGCACTGGCTCTGTTCCTCCGAGCGGGACTAACGATACTGTTACTTTCACGATAACTCAAGACTCAACGATTAACTGGACCTGGGCCGGCACGCCTGTCAAATACAACTTGAATGTTTCCTCGGCGTATGGCAACCCCAACCCAGGCGTCGGAGTCCAGTCTTACAATGGTGGACAGTACGTTACCTGCAACGTGTCCAGTCCTGTCACCGCGAATGGAACCGTCTGGACGTGTACCGGTTGGACCGGCACTGGATCGGTCCCAGGCACAGGAATTGGCACTTCGGTAACATTCAATATCACTCAAGATTCAAGCATAACATGGAACTGGCAGATATTGCAATACACGCTGACTGTCAGCTCGGCTCAGGGGGGCAATCCATCTCCACCCATCGGTTCGAACCTCTTCAACAGCGGTACAAACATCACATGCAGCGTCAGCATCAACGTCACAGAGGGAAACACCACTTGGATTTGCAAAGGTTGGTTCGGCACGGGTTCCGTTCGACCCAGCGGCACGGGCAACTCTGTGAATTTCATTTTGCTTGCAAATTCGACCATCACCTGGCTTTGGCACAACAGCACGGCTCCGCAATACGACCTGATGGTTTCCTCACAGTATGGAAACCCAATCCCGGGTGGCGACAACCTCTACGACGAGGGTGAAAATATTTCTTGCAGCGTCGGCACATCAGTAAACATAAATGGAACAACATACGTTTGCACCGGCTGGAATGGCACAGGCTCCGTCCCTCCTAACGGCACGGGGAACTCTTTCAATTTCATCATAAACCAAAATTCCACTATCACCTGGAACTGGCAACTTGCCCAATGGACGCTAACCGTATCTTCAACCTACGGCAACCCAATCCCGAGTGGTGAGAACGTGTACAATGACGGGACTAATGTCACCTGCAGCGTAACCAGTCCATTGAACGAGGCAGACATTTCCTACACGTGCACAGGCTGGACGGGTACAGGCTCGGTTCCATCAAGCGGCACGGGCACTTCCACAACTTTCATCATCAACTTAAACTCGACGATAACGTGGATCTGGGTCGTAACTCCGTCTGTTCAATGGAATTTAGCAGTTTCTTCTGCTCATGGCAATCCGAACCCGCCTGTCGGCGACCATCTCTACAGCGACGGAGATTCAGTCACCTCCAACGTCACAAGTCCAATGACCGAGAGTGGCACTGTCTGGACGTGCACGGGCTGGTCTGGTTCTGGATCTGTTCCATCCAGCGGCAACTCTACTTCGGTGACGTTTTCCATAACTGAGAATTCGACAATAACATGGAACTGGGTCGAAGTTTCACCGGTTCAGTGGAAGTTGACCGTCGTGTCAGCTCATGGCTATCCCAGCCCCAGCGTTGGCGATCACCTGTACAGTGACGGCACCACTCTTTCTTGCAACGTGTCCAGCCCCGTGGTCGAAAACGGCGTGTCCTACGTTTGCACCGGTTGGACGGGCACCGGGTCTGTACCGTCCAGCGGTTTCAGCACGTCCACAAGCTTCACACTGACAGAGAATTCCACTATAACTTGGACCTGGCAGGTTCAGCCAACCATCGAAGGCTGCGACAATACGGGCAATAAGAAGGATGTCTTCTCTCTGAGCGAAACCGTGTATATCACGGGAACGGGATACGCGGAAAACCAGACATACAGCATTTACGTCGTTAATGCGACAACATGGATTGATGGCATGGCCATCCCTGAAGGAATTCCAGGCACCGCAACCTCCGTGTCCACAGACTCTTTAGGAATCATCCAAATTACCATGGTGTGCAACGAGACTTTGACGCCCGGAAACTACGATATTTTAATCAACGTGAACGGCACCAGCATATACGATGCCCAAGCCGATACTCTCTACAGCATCCAAATATTGCCCCAGGCACAATCCTCACCTGAATACGTCTTCGGAACCATCCTAGGTTTGACCGGTTGCTTCGCAGCGCTGGGAGCGTTTCGAATCTACAAACGCAAACGGCAATGACGCAACCAGTATTTTGGAACGGACAGTCCTCGTTTCAATCAGGAACTGTACTGAATGACCTTTGCATTTGTGAGCAAGCACCTAACCGGGTTCAGGGATTCAAAGTTGCGATGGAACCTGCAACCACGGCGTAGGGCGGGATCGACGCCGCGCGATTCGCTAGCTTTTCGGTTCTCTGACCGGCTTTTCCAGTCTTTCTTCAGGAGGTTTCAGATGGCTTCTCCACACTTGGAGCGGCTCGTCCTGGACATTGTCAACTTTGCTTTCTATTATGCCGGTTTTTTCTGCAAGGAACAGTTTTCTTTGCATTTCTTGGTACGCAATCGGTTCGCCCGTCTTTTTTTCGTACGCCTCGGTTATCGCGTTCAGCGTTGGCTCAGCGGCTCCTTCTGTTTCACGAACCGTGTCGATGACTTGCCTGTTCCCAGTTGACAGCTTTTCGTAGAATTCTGCGTCTTCTATTCTCTGTTCTCTCATTTCAAGAACATAAAAAACCATGACAGCTGGGAACAACGCAAAAAACGTGACTCCAAGGTACAAACCGCGCTGGCCCAGGAATCCGGCAGCTCCCCACCAAGAGGCTATAGGCTCCGTCAGCAACGCTAGAACAGCGATTATCGCCACCACTTTCACGGCGTCAGTCTTTTTAAATCTGGCTTGGCTGGGCCTTAGAATTCTTCCACATGAAAAGCACATGTCTTGGTCGGGCTGAATCCCACTGCTGCATTTTGGACACTGTTGCAACGGTCTGGAGAATATCTGGGTGTCAAGGACTTTTTCAGAGAAGGCGAGTGTGAGGAAGGTTCCCAAGAAGATGAGTATCCATCCCCCCAGCAGGAGAAAAAGGTCCATAGCTGTGGCTCTGCCGAAGTTGTAGCCTATCAGCAGAATGGTCGTTATCCTCGATATGCTCAACGCATAGATAATCAAAAATCCGACGGGAAACAGCAAAAGTTTTTTCCACAGGCAATCTCGGATGGTGTAACTGATGAAAATCGCAAACACAAGAAACCCGAGCACGCTGTAGACGCCTGAGCTCGATGTGCCTATGGTGAAGCTCAAGGCCTCGCCGCCCGACCTTATGACTTGGATTACAGGTGTGCCTTGGCTGCTTAAGGTTGAAGGTATGCCCGCGGCCCTTATGAAGGCGAAGGAAACCTCAGAGCTCGCCGACGAAAAAGCCTGGCCGACTCCGCTGAGTATCCCGGAGGGGGGCGTCAAGAGTATGAGGAAAGCTAGGGGGAACGCTGACTCTTTGAGTGTTTGCGTGTTGAAAAGGATTAGAGTTAGGCCTGCCGCGAAGATTGGAAGCGTTAGCATATGATACGCGGTTTGATACTCCCTGTTCGAGCCGTACCAATAGAGCATCAGGGCGGTTGAGGCGAGAAGCACTCCGTCGATAGTCGACAGGTACCTCATGACTCGTGTATGAGCCTGACTCTCAAGCGGCGTCACGGCCCTCAGCATTTTCCTCTTTCGGTAGAGCAAGTAGGCGAAGAGAACTGGCACGGCTAGCACGTAGCTCGTTGACTCGTTCTGCACAGCGCTGACTGCAACCGTCGACAAGTCTTGATGAAAAACAAGAACCACGGCCACGATGAACGTGATGATCTTCAAAGCAAGACTCAAAGAGTATCTGTTGGGACCTCGCGTGCTCGTCTTCATCGTCTGCGAATCCAACTTCAATCAGTTTGACCTGTAAATTGGAGCGCTTAAAAAGTTTTGGGAGCACTGAGAAGAACGTGCGTGTCTGTTCCGAAACCGGTCAAGAATTGTTCTTGTTCTTTGGATCTTGCAGCAGGTGTTTGGCCAAGTAAGAGAAAGTGAGAAGGCGATGGTGCGCTTCGTCGTTGAGATCTATCAAAAATGTTTCAAGTGTCGTGGGGTCGACGAAGGGCATCTGCAGTAACCGTTTTCGGAATTCATTGTATTCCGAATAGCTCCTGTGAAAGGAAATGATGGTCCCGTCATGTCCCATTCCAAGTCCTCTCGCGTCTAGGACTATCTCAAGCGATGGATCATCGAAACCTTTAACGAATTTTCTTCGTTCATCATCTATTTTGTCTCTTCTTTTTAACTCTTCTTTTACATTTCCAAAAGTTATGGCCACGAGATTGTATCCAAGCCTGCGGAAGTCTGGTATCGCCGTATATTCTCTGAGAGCACCCTCCTTCTCTAACCTGGCGATTGTTCTGCTGACGGTGGGTTGAGAAACTCCCAGTTCCTTCGCAATTTGTCTATCGCTTCTCCTGCTGTTCTTCATCAGTTCAGAAATCAGTCTGATTTCCAAATCCTTCATCGGCAACAAGCCCCTTCTTGAAGCATCTTATGCCCCCTTTATATAACTGTAATGTGTGCTTCGATTACGCGCTCTTTTTAGGCTCCGAGCTGCTTGAAAAAATTGATTAGATGCGCTGTGCAAAAAACATACAGAAAATGATTCTTCATGAGTCCAAGTCAGATTGGAAAACGGGATCTTGAATGACGCACCTGATCGCATTATGACACAAAACTGTTTAACCTTCTTAAACTTTAGCGCGGGCATCTTCAGAAAAACATTCTTGTCATGCGTCGTCTAAATTTTCTTACGGTTGATAGTAGCCCTTGTCGACTTTGACGAAGATTAGAGGGCCTTTACTTTGTGTGAGTTCTCGCGCCTTTCTCAACGTGTCGTTCACGACGTTCACAATGTGTTCTTCATCGCTCTCGTAGTCTTTGCTTTCTTCTCCCAGTTCCATTTTGATGAGGTTCTCTGCCAGGATTGATGTGCCGCATATCTCCGCGTTCTTGACGAGGGTGGATATTATAACGTCTTCGACTTCTCGGCGGTTTGAAAGGTTTCCCCAGGCCGTTTCGCCGTTGCTGAGGACCTTTGCCACGTGGTTCCATTTCTTCGAGTTTTCATTGCCGATGAGAAGTTTGACTCGTTCCTTCCACTTGTTGAGCCAAATTCCAGTCCATATTGACAAAAACTCGTCCAGTTCGCTCGGCTCCTCGTTGAAGAATTTCTCAAGCCGCTCTACCACGTCGCACTCGCTTGTCTCTTGCCCAACGAGATCCCAGTGAACCTTTAGATAATTCGTCAAGTCCTGGCACGCGATCTGAAGCACCTTACGGTCAGATCCCAGAACATCCAGCATAGGGTTCTTATCCTTCAGCTTATTTGACAGCAATATCTCAACGAAGTTCATAGTACTCCCGTCTCGAAGCCTTCTCCAACGTAACCCTAGACATTGCGCTTTTAATAAGCTTTATTCGTAGATGCTTCTAGAACATTACTCAGTAGCTTTCAGCAGTATTACCGTTCTAGAAATATTCTAAACATCACGTAACGTTCAATTCCAGAAACTCTGGAAGCTCACCAACGTCCGAAAGTATCAGTTCAGGTTGCTCCCTTTCCAACTCTTCACGAGTGAAGACTCCCGTCAGAACCGCCACCGTGTGGGCTCCAGCACTCTTTCCAGCCCTGACGTCGATGACAGAGTCGCCCACAACCGCACAATCACTCATCCCCACACCCAAATGCACCGCACATTTGATGAGCGCGTCCGGCGAGGGCTTAGGCTTCAAAGTGTTCTGCGACGTTATTATTATCCTGAAGTATTTTGCCAAGCCAAACTTCTCCAACTCCCTCCTCACTTCGACCTCAGGAACATTGCGCCGAGTCGTCACAGCCAACGATGCGCCAGAAGAGAGCCTCTCAAGGGTGGCCGCAACGTTCGGGAATGGGCGAGTCTTCTCGGCAGTGGCTCGATAATACGCCCGAAGGTAGATTTCCTTAAACCTATCAACGTCAGCCCCCCTGATCAAATCCTCTATTGACAAGTCCTCCTCAAGCCTCCTAGGAATCTCCGTCACAATCCTCGCGTCAACTTTCCCCAGCTTCAACGAAGCGAAGGCCAACTCAGCTGCCTCACGGTACGCACCTCTCGAATCCACCAACGTGCCGTCCAAGTCAAAGATTATCGCCTTCACCCTCAATTTCAACTTCAACACCCCTCGTCCTAAACCAGATTGGATTCACTGATGCTGCTTCTCTTACCACGCTTCTAATAACTCTTAGGCTGAAGGCACGCTTCAGCAAATCCTCCCTGGTGTTTTCTGAAGAGAACAGATTCCACTCCACGACCAGCAAAGGCAACCCGAAACCGGCGTCGAACGCTCTTTCACTCGGAAGCGCGAGCAATTCTCTCGGAAAACGTAGGGCGAAGATTTTCACCGACGTTAAGTACAACCCAAAACGTGGCATGAAACGATCGCGTTCAAAAGTAAACCTTGGAAACCTCAACGTGTTCCTGTGGTTGCTTGATGCGATTGCAGGACTTATGCCTCTTGGCCGTAGTGCCTTGCAACTATGGCGACGTCGGACATGTTTACCGTGCCGTCGTCGTCTATGTCTGCGTTGGGGTTCCAGTTGGCACTGTTAGGGTTGGACCCGAAGGCGCGCGCCATGATGGCCAGGTCTGAAACGTTCACTTTGAAGTCGTCGTTGAGGTCGCCCGGGATTGACACGATAACCGAGCCGCCCGTGCAGTTGTTGTTCGTGGTGTTTGTTTCATCTGGAACGGGCCAAGCGTAGGCGCTTATGGTGTAGTTGCCGTAAGCAACACCGGTGGTGTTCCAGGATAGGGCGATGTCTGTGGAGTTTCCAGCTGAAAGGGTGACGTTTGTCGAGGCGACGGGAAGCGAGTTGGCGTAGAGCGTGACGTTGAAAGTTTCGGAGTAGTCGCCGAGGTCTGCTGCCGTGACGACAATGTCTAGGAGATAGCCTTGACCAACAATAGTTTTGGAAGGCGTAACCTTTGTGATGCCCACGTCGTGAATACCAGCTGGAGCACCATAGGCCACGCTGAAGCTTGAAGGCCCGTTCGGATAGGCACTATCCAGCAAGGCGGAAGGGTTTGCAGTTCCACCCTTGGGATCGTTCAAGTTAATCGCAGCATATGTTCCCGATCCCAGGCCGTCTATGGCGTATGTTGTGCCGTTGTTGCCTGTGAACTGGGCATCGGTGAAGTTGACTGCGCCGAAGTTGGCCAACGGCAGCACTCCTTCTGATGATGATGGCGCTTCAACCACCCACTCGGCAGATTGACGTTGCGCGTTCGCGCTACGAGTCCTCGAGTATGATTGTCCCGTCGTCAAATCGGTTATCGAAAGCGTGAACAGGCTGCCGCCCTCGTAAACAATCGAAGCCGTGAAAGAGTCTCCGGTGTTGACCGTGAGGCCTATCATTCGAGACGGTCCTGGGTAGAACTCGATCCAAGCATAGTTTTCCTGTACACCGTTCACACAGTCTTGTTCTGTGCCTATCTGCTCAACGGTCCCGTCTGAGAAACCATCTATTCCCACCCATGTTGCAACATACGTTGTTTGGGAAGAATTAGGAGTAACAGTTGGAATCACCCAGTCGCCCGTGACGCTGTCCACGAACCCGTCTGCCGGGGAGGATATGCTCGACACCGCTGCATACCCGCTCCAGTTTGAACTCGTACCCGCTCGGATTCCAATGTTTGGGCGCGAAAATGGAGAGTTGCTGGCCAATGTAACTGTCAAAAAAGGGTTAATGAGAAAGAAAGCCAACAGAGCCAATCCTACTCCGTTAAGCCCATAGCGAAAAATCTGCACTCCACTTGGCATTGTTCTTGTCCTTCGACACTATCATTAATTTTGTTCATGTTTCTTATAAACGCAACGAAGCATGCAGGTGTTACGACTCGCAACCGCGGTTGAGGAGAACATCGTGTCCGCGTCGACTGCTCGTTTCGATAGGTTTTTATTTGCGGCCAGTTGTCTAAGGTAGATACCTACTAAATCTGTCTGGAGTAGAAACATCAGGAATGATGGGCGATGGTTAGGAAGGCGCGAATACGCTTGACGAGTACTGATTACACAAGACTTGAGGAGGTCTGTGAAGAACTGAAAGGCATCGCCCAGAAGACAGGGGTCAAGATAAACGGTCCGGTTCCCTTACCCACGAAAAGGTTGAAAGTCCCAGTGCTGAAGTCACCGTGCGGTGAAGGAACTGCAACGTGGGACAGGTGGGAGATGCGCATTCATAAACGCCTGATTGACATCGACGCTGAAGAACGTGTTATGCGGCGCATCATGCGCATCCGCGTACCAGAAGAAGTTCACGTGACGATAGAATTACTGTAGATTCTTATCCCCGAGAGTTGAGCCTGGGCTCATGAAGAGCCCTAATGCACAAAATGCTCCGGGCTCGGTCCTCATCGTTAGTAGCATGTTGGTCGTAGTTCTTTTTCGTGTGACAGTTGTCGAAGAAGCAGGCAGGCATGTCGCAGGTTGGATGTTTAAATCAGAGTTTTGAGTTTTTCCCTGTCCCAATTGAAGAGAGGACAGGCTTCGCATTTTTTCAGAAACTCTTGACCCTTTTTCGTTGTTTTCAAATTGCGTTTTTCATCGATTTCCAGCAGTCCTCTATCCACGAGTTCACCCAGATACAGCTTGGCCTGTAGGTACGACAGGCCAACTTCTCTCATTATTTCGGTTTTCCTCCTCCCGGAGGCAGCCCTGTTCAATATCTCCAATGCAATCTCGTGTCTATCCCTATTAACCATTTCACTCCAACTGAAGATCGACGGTCTCTAATTGCTGTCACCCCGCACAGAATATATGCCTTTCCCACTGCAAGCTTGTGCACTTTCCAGCGCTGAAAACCTACCGTTGAAACTACTGCAAGAACTGCTTTGCACGTAGGCGGGCTAACATAGCAAAAGCGAAGAGTAAAAATCTTGCAACTCATTTAGCACCTTCAATTGGTAGGCTTTGAGGAGGGAGGCGTCTGAAACCCTTCAGCTTTGTTCATGTTGCGGATTTGCACTTGGGCTATGCACAGTATGGCATGGAAGTTCGCCGCGAGGACTTTGACAGGGCGTTCCAAGAGCTTGTCGATAAAACCCTTGAGCTGAAACCAGACTTCATGATCATTGCAGGAGATCTGTTCCATCAGGCAAGACCGTCCAACATCACGTTGGAAAACAGCATCAGAAACTTCATTCGCCTGCGAGAGGCTGGAATTCCGGTTCTGACTGTCGACGGTTCACACGATTCGGCCCCTAACTCTATAACAGGGACCATCATGAACCCGTTGGACAGCGCCGGCTTGATTTACCACTTGCCAAGACATGAGGGAGCATGTTGGCGGAAGACCGATTGTTGTTATGTTTATGGCGTCCCCAACTACAGGAACAGGCACAGGACTGAGGAGGCCCTGCCAGTCTTCATGGAAGAGAACAGGCCAAGCCCGGATCCGTCATTGTTTAACATCTTCGTTTTCCACATGGCCCTGGATCTTCCGAACGTCAAACCTCCTTACATCGAGGCCGAAGCCAAACCTGAACTCATACCCGGAGGCTTCGACTACTATGCAGCCGGACACGTGCACACGCCTCACATGGAGAAATTCAAGACCGGTCTCCTCGTTTACAGCGGATGTACTGAGACAACTGACTACGTTGAGGCAAAAAACAAGAAGGGCATCTTCTACGTCAAAGTGGACGAAAAAGGAGCAGTTTTCCCTAAGTTCATAGAGTTTGAATCCTCGCGCGAGTTTGTAATCTTGGAGCAGGACTTCACGGGCATTGTTCCCTCAAAAATCACCGAGCAGTTTATTCAAATGATCAAGTCAGCTGACAAGGAGGGCGCTGTCATCATTCCAGTTCTGAATGGCACACTGCCAGCTGGAGCGGCTCGCTCAGAGGTGGATGTTGCACGCATTAGGGCGGCAGGGGAGAAGGCTCTTTTGGTGCATCCTGTCATCTTATTGCGTGAAAGTGAAGTCTCAGAAGAAATTGTTCGTTCAATCTTCGAGAGTGAAATCAAGGATTTGAAAACGAAGGCTTTCGAATATTTCTTGCAGATTTTTTCGGAACGCCACAGCAAGGAAGAGGCTGAAAAGATAGCCCGCATCGCGTCCAGTTTGATAGAACCGCTGACTAAGAAGCAGGAGGAAAAAGTGAAACAGTCCATGGAGGAGCTTCTGCAGTGAGAATTGAGATTGTGCAACTCGAAAACATCCGCTCACACGTGAAGTCCACGGTTCCTTTTGCAAGAGGCTTCAACTGCTTAGTAGGCGGCTTGGGATGTGGCAAATCCAGCATCCTTTACTCGATTGATTTCGCATTGTTCGGAGATCCTGTTGGCAGGGGCTTCGACTACTTGTTGCGAGAAGATGCAACCAGTGGAAGAGTAACCATTCAGTTCCTCCAGGACGGAAAGAGTTACAGGCTCATCCGAGCTTTGAAAAGACATGGAAAGGGCATAAGTCAGGATTTTGACGAGTTGAAACTCTTCATGGGTGAAGAGCTGATTTCAAGCACGAAAAATGATGCCGTTGCTGAACAACTTAAAGCGGTAACGGGCTTGGACAAAGACCTGTTCCGTGAGATAGTTTGGGTTCGACAAGAACACTTGAAAGAATTCTTGAATTTACAACCGAGGGAAAGACAAAGGCGACTGGATGAGTTATTCGGCTTGTCAGATTATGAAGCGGCATGGAGCAATCTTGCCGGTTACGCGCGCGAATATGATGGAGAAAGAAAGGTTTACGAAAAGGATCCGGACGTTGCAGGCATGGGAAAACTCGGCGAAGAGTACGATAGAACGGCAGCCGAATTTTCACTCGCCGAGATTGAGCTGCTGGACATTTCGAAGAAGATCGTCTCTGCCAAGAAGATTCTGGAAGAGGCAAACTACAGACTTGGAGATCTGGAACAAGTCAGATCGCAGAATGAAGAGCTCAGACGGAAAGAGGCGAAAATGCATGCCGACTTGGCGAACCTGCAAGAAGCAACAGCCTCTTTGGCCAAGGAGGAGGCAAGGAAAAGAAGTTTCACTGAAGCCCTCCGTCAAAGACTGAACGCTATGGAAAAACAGATGGAGTCTCTCAATTCTGAAATCAGAGAGCTTGGGCTCTCAAATGATTGCTCGATTGACGTGCTGAAAAGGCAGGTTGCAGCGTTTGATGATCAAATTTCGAAGCTGAAAGGTGAGCAAGAGGCAACTATGAGAAACATGCAAGTGGATGAAAAGCGATTATCCTCGCTTTCTTCGGAGAACCGATGTCCGCTCTGCATGCAAACGTTGGGTGGAGACTACAAGAAGGGTCTAACGGAACGAATTATGGAGGAGAATGAAGGGCGAAAAAGAACAGTGGACCAGCTTCGTCATTCGATAGAAGAGCTGCAGCAGCTAAGGACCAAGGCGACTGACGCTTCTACGACCGTGCAAACACTTGCTCCTAGGATTGAAGAGGTGAAACTGCGACTACAAGAAGAGGTCGAAGCGTTAGCTGGAATCTTGGCTGAACTAGCAGAGAAACGAAGGTTGGAAAACGAGCTACGCGTCCAAGTCAACGCTATCCTTCAGGAACTTGGCAGATTCGACGTTTCCAAGTTGGAGGCAGCAAAGACGCAGAGAGACCTAGCGTTCAGACAATACTATGTCCTTGAATCTGAATCGCGCGCTAAGGAAAACCGCAAGAGGGACTTGACTAAACGTGTCGATGAAATAAAGGAGCGAATCGACCTTGGACAACAGAAAATCGAACGCATGAAGAAGATAGAAAAAGTCATAGAGATCATCGAAGACATACGCAACGCCTACCGAAGTATTCAGCCTAAGCTTCGAAGCGAATTCGTGAAAGTCTTGAGAAGCTTTGTCCAGCAGGTTCTTGACAGCTTGGCCGGCGGAGAAGGCCCATCTTTGAACCTGTCGATTGACGAAACGTACACGCCGTACGTGATAAGCGAGGGCAAGGTTGAACGAGACGTTTCGAATCTGTCTGGTGGCGAAAGAACAGTCCTCGCCTTCGCATACCGTCTCGGCCTAGGCCAGTTGATTATGCAGTCTCGGACAGGACACGGTTTGACCCTGCTTCTGCTTGACGAGCCTACCGAAAGCCTCGGAACGGAAGACGGCTCTGTATACCGGCTAGCCGAATCAATTTACAGGTTCAAGGCGATAGAGCAGACAATCGCAGTCACACACAGCGATGCGTTTGCAGAAAAGGCAGAACACGTAGTCAGACTTGAAAAAGAGTTGGGTCAAAGCAAGATTTCCCTTGAAAAATGAACGGGCTGTTTGCATGCGGAGCCGCACAAGACTGACTTTTCTGGCAGAACGCGTAACAGCACGTATTCTCTTTGCTCGCGCTTTCAGAATCGGCGCTTGGGGTTACTCTTCTTCAGCTGTTTTCTTTTCTTTTACAACCAGCGTGTGGTCTTTTCCGCTTACCACTCTGTAATACTCTTTCAGCTCGTTTTTGTGCAGGAACTTTCGCAACAGAACTCGCACGTAGGTCCTTGGTACACTTTGCTCACCTTCGCCTTTGATTGTGATCTCGTCGACTCCGCTTTCAGCCTTTGTTTTGGTCTTTCCCTCGAGAAACGTTGTCAGTTCCTTCACGACATCGCTTCCCTCTCTCTTCAAGTCTGAAATATCGATTCTTGTTTCCGCCATGTTTCATCGCCTTATTCTCTGACCATTATGACTCTCACTTGATCGCAGGCGTCCTCGCACGAGTCCGCGATCATTTCCAATGCTTCAAAGAGTTGACTCGCCAATATTGCCACTCCAGCCCTCGGAAGGTCTTCTGTTCCGAGCAACATTCTGGACTTTTCGTGCATGTCATCGACTTTTTCCTCTTCCCGTTCCACGGCGTCAGCAGCCTGGAGGGCTTCTTCGGGTTTTGTCATCATTTTGTTCACGCATTTCTGGAGAGAAACAGTACATTCTCTTACGCTCTTAACCATTTCTATGAAGGCGTTCTTGATTGCGTCTGGCACATACGCCATCGGTATTGCACCGAGTACGCGGGTAGACTCTCTGCTCCAATCCGCGACCATGTCCACTCTTTTCACCAGATCCATTAAGTCTTCTCTGTCCGTTGGTGAGAGTTCTCCTGTGGAAATTTCATCAATGACCTTTCTTCGCAGCGAATCCGCTTCTTTCTCGCCGCTTGCCACTCTTCCTATGCAGGTATGCATTTCATCCACATCTCGCTCTACGGCTGCTTTTATCGCGTTTTCAAGGTCCTCTACTATTCCGCTCGTCAATGCTAGATGTCGCTGGACATTCGCCAAAGCTTTGGTCTCTTTCCTTTTTTCGAACCATTTTATCAAATCACTCAACCGCGATTTCCTCCTTCAACCCTGCTGCAGGATACTCGAACACGTGAACCTTCTCCGAAGAAAAGCTCACCGTTACCTCATCCTCGACATGAAGCCATTCTCCCGCCATTGAAGGTTTCACAATAACTATCAGATCCTGGTTTTTAAGCCTGATCTCGTAGCGTATGTTTGTTCCCTCAAAGGTTACTCTTTCAACCGTTCCTGCGATCGAGTTTTCCTCGCCTATCATTCCTTTCTTGACGAGGAAGGTTTCTGGCCTAATGGCTAGCACTACTCTCTCACCCTTTCGTGCCTTGTCTTTTGTCACTTCAATCTGAATCTCGCCCCGGAGGTCTACCGTCATTTTCTTGCCATCTTCGTCTGCAACATATCCTTCCAGAAAGTTTGATTCTCCGATAAAGTTGGCCACAAAGACGTTGTCTGGAGCCATGTAGAGCTCGCTGGGTGTTCCAACCTGTTTTATGCTTCCTTTCTTCATGACTGCTATCCTGTCAGATATAGCCATAGCTTCAGCCTGGTCATGGGTCACGTGAATTGCAGTCAGTCCTAAGTCCTTGGTCATCCTCCGTATTTCGTACCTCAAGTCATTCCGTACCTTCGCGTCCAGCTGTCCCAGGGGCTCGTCCAGAAGCAGCAGCTTGGCTCCAGCGGCCAGAGCTCGCGCTACGGCTATCCTCTGCATCATTCCACCGCTGAGTTCATTCGGAAAAGCGTTCAAGCGTTCGTTCAGCCTGACCATTTCAAGCACTTCGTGTCCAATCGTCCCCGCTTTCTTCATGTCGAAGCCCTTAACTTTTGGGCCGTAGGTTACGTTGTCCCATGCATCCATGTGCGGAAACAGCGCGAACGTTTGAAAGACGAAGCCGATGTCTCTGTCCTCTGGAGGAACGTCATTGACGAGTCTGTCTCCGATGTATATTTTTCCTTTATCGGGCTTGATTAGTCCTGCGATGAGCCGTAGAAGGGTTGTTTTTCCACACCCGCTCGGTCCTAGCAGAGCGAAGTATTCTTTTTCATGAATGTGGAGGCTCACGTTGTTCACTGCCAGTAGTTTCCCGAACCTTTTGGTTACGTTTTCGATTCGGACGTCCGGCATTCGCGAGCTCACTTCCAAGTTGGATTCATAGTTGCTTGAACAAGGTCATAGGCTGGGTTTGTTTATTAAACATGTCAGTACCTTCCTTTACCTTTCACGATGAGTCTTGATGCGAGGAGAATGACGAACGAGAGGAGTATCAAGTAACCGCTTCCCAGTCCTATTTGCAACGGGGAAGCAGCCGGCTGGCTGGGCGGGGGTCTTATCCAGTTCACGAGTACCAATGGCACAGTTTTCAGCGTCGAAGCCACCGCCATCGTCGCACCGGTTTCGCTCAAGCTCCTGGTGAAAACTAGCACTGCGCCTGAAAATATTGAGTACTTTGTCAGGGGCAGAATGATGGTCCTGAAAACTCCTAGCGGTTTGGCTCCGAGTGTCCTCGAGGCTTCTTCCATGTCTATGCTGATCCTTTCCACTGCTGCCGACATGGACCTCACGAAGTAAGGATACGTGATTGTGAGGTGGGCAAAAATCAGCAATAGAAGCTGTGGTATAGAAGTGAAGGTGTTCCAGAAAATTGCGAGCGAGAACCCCAGCGCTATTGAGGGGACGACTAAAGGAATGTTAACGAGAACGTCTAAAATTCCTGATGATACGTTACCGAACTTTTTTCTCGCAATCGCGATGGCCATGGGCAATCCGATGATTATGTTCAGCACCGTGACTATCGCAGCAAGACCATACGAGAGGACCAATCCATGCCAATAACTCGCCCAGATGCCTTTGCCCAGCAGTGACTCGCTCAACGTGTTCGTGAATATTGCTTGAAACGCTGGTAGCGCAACGAATAACGATGGTATCAGAACGATTGCCAAAAAGACTGCAAGTGTGGCCGTGTTTCTTGAGGATTCCGCTTTCGAATAGCTCAGTTTCCTTTCGAAGGAAGGCCAAATGCGGTTGACAGGCAGCTTCAATCGGGGGCCCAGCGTGCGAACTACCAAAAAGATTGAAACGGAAACTGCGATGAGGATGAAGCTTGCGAACACGATGGCCCCGTAAAATGTGGGATTTGTGGAACCGAAGATCCCCCTTATCTGGCGGAAGGACCAAGCGGTGTTCTTTATGTTTTGCAGGAAAATTGAACCGTTTTCAAAGGCTCCTGCGACTATGAAGGTCGCTCCTGTTTCCGAGACTGATCTTGAAAAGGCTAGGATGAAGGCTGCTATTAACGATGGTTTTATTATTGGGAAAGTAACGGTTCTTGACGCGGTGAAAGGCGGGGCGCCTAGTGTTCTGGAAGCGTTTTCGAACTCCCGCTTGTAGTCGAGCAGTGCTCCGACCACGACTCTGACGACGACAGGAAAGGAAAAAGCGAAATGGAGCAGTATCACCAAAAGCCATCCCGTTGAAATGAGCGATCCTGTGAAGAGTGCCGATATTCCGGAAGGCGAGTTCCAGAAGAGTAGAAGCGAGTAACCAAGCACGGCAGTCGGTACGATGAACGGAATGTCAGACAACGTGTCAAGGGTGCTCAGCCATCGCGATCTCTTCCGTGCTATGAGCCATGCCATTGGAATTCCAGCGATGAGATCGATGGCGGCGACGAAAAGTGCTATCATGAAACTATTCGCAATCGCTGTTAAGGCCCGGTTTTCGAGCGCTGGGTTGTTGAGGATAACTTGGATTGCGGTGAAATGAATGACTATTCCGAGTATGGGAGGCAGGAGAATCAGGGCGAAGAAAAGGATTATCGCAACCAGGTACACTGCGTACTTTATGCTTCTCCTCGATGATGCTGCATCTAAGGCCTGGATGACTTTCTGTTTCGACAACTTTTACCTTTTCCACACTGCGACTTACACTCGTGCATCCTGGTTTCCTATCTCCACCTGCTTTTTTGTTCATAAGTTTTCTGTACTGGATTGTGTCAGTTCGCCCGTCGAGTCACATCACCGCTTTTGCTCTGTTGACTCTCGTTCTCATCATCCTGCTGAACTAGGGGATACGACAAAACTTAAGGCTTTTGTGCAGTAAATTGTCAAGCTCGGAGTTGAAGGAAAACATGGACGTGGTTGAGGCGATCAAGGGTAGGAGAAGCATCAGGGCTTTTGAAAGCGGGAAGGACGTGTCGAAAGAAACTGTTGCAGGTTTGATAGATGCTGCCCGGTGGGCGCCCTCAGCTGGAAACATCCAACCGTGGGAGTTCATAATCATCAGGAGATCAGAACTCAAGAAAAAACTAGCAGAAGCCGCCCTTGGCCAATCGTTCATAGAGGAGGCTCCAGTCGTGATCGTCGTTTGCGCCGATGAGAATCGTTCTTTCGAAGGATATGGCGAGAGAGGCAGAACACTGTACTGTATACAGGATACTGCTGCGGCTATACAGAACATTCACTTGGCTGCTTTCTCGGCTGGTTTAGGCACGTGCTGGGTAGGCGCGTTCAAGGAAGAAGCTGTAAGTGAAATCCTGAACCTTGCTGAGGGAATACGGCCTATGGCGTTGATTCCCGTGGGATACGCATCAAAGGTTCCTTCTCCACGAGGCAAACGAACTGCAGACAAGCTAGTCCATTACGAAGTCTTTCATGTGAAGTGAGGCGTAATTTTCTTGAAGCACAAGAACTCTGAGACCTGCAGGGTTTCGGTGTGACAATTTAATAGGCCGTCGAATCTATCTAGCCTCTGAGGTTGGCAAGTTGAAGTACAGCGTCATTGCGGATGCTTATGAAAAGATAGAGGCCACGAGTAAGAGACTTGAAATGACGGACCTGCTGGTTAATCTGCTCAAGAACACGCCGAAAGAACTCATAGGCAAAGTCGCCTATTTGACTCAAGGCCGAATACACCCCGATTTCTCCGGAATAGAAATTGGTGTGGCTGAAAAATCAGCGATAAAAGCCCTTGCGAGAGCTTCTGGAAGGAGAGAAACCGAAATTGAAGACGACATTAAGCATACGGGAGATGTTGGAGAAACTGCTCAGAAGTTTCTTGCGAACAAGAGACAAGTGACTTTTTCTCAAGAGCCGTTGACAGTTCAGAAGGTCTATGAGACGCTTGACAAAATGGCTGCGTCTTCGGGTTCCGGAGCTGTGGATCAGAAGCTTTCACTATTGGCTGGACTTTTGGCCGCGGCCAGTCCGAAGGAAGCAAAATACATCATGAGAACCGCCACAGGCAACCTGCGCTTGGGCATAGCCGACATGACTGTTCTGGACGCCTTGGCTATAGCTTACGGGGGAGGTAAGGATACCCGTGAACTCGTAGAGCGGGCTTACAACATCTGTTCAGACCTTGGACGAGTAGCTGAAACCGTTGCCCGCCAAGGAATTGAGGGAATCAAAGGTTTCCGCGTGTCGATTGATGAGCCCATTCGGCCGATGCTGGCGGAAAGACTCTCCTCTCCTGAGGAAATACTGGAAAAACTAGGCGGAAAATGCATAGCCGAATACAAGTATGACGGGGAACGACTTCAGGCACATAAGAAGGGCGAGAAAGTTACGCTCTATTCTAGGCGTCTGGAGAACATTTCGAGCCAATACCCCGACGCCGTTTTACTCTTCAGACGGCATGTTAAGGCGAAAGATGCTATCCTTGAGTGTGAATGTGTGGCTGTTGACCCCGACACTGGTGAGATGCGTCCCTTTCAGGAGCTCATGCATCGCAGGCGCAAGTACGGGATTGAGAAAGCAATTGAAGATTACCCGGTCTCTCTCTTTTTCTTCGAGTTGCTCTATGTTGATGGAAAGGATTTAACGTTCGAGCCTTACCCGGCACGGAGGAAATTGCTCGAGAAGGTGGTCGGAAGCAGCGACCGGACAACGTCAGCTAATCACATAATCGCCAAGAACGCGGATGAGCTTGAAAAGTTCTTTCAAGAGGCCATAGAGAATGGTTGTGAAGGCCTGGTGTGCAAGTCAATCGCAAAGGATTCCGTGTACCAGGCTGGCGCCCGTGGCTGGCTTTGGATAAAGTACAAGCGGGACTACAAGAGTGAGATGACCGACACTGTTGATCTCGTTGTGGTGGGGGCCTTTCACGGCAGAGGAAAACGGGCCGGCGCCTACGGCGCCCTGTTGCTTGCAGCCTACAATTCGCAGAACGACACTTTTGAAACCGTGACCAAGTGTGGAACTGGCTTCACTGACGAAGACTTGGCAAAGCTTCCGAAAATGATGCAAAAATACATTATAAACCACAAATCCCCCCGGGTCAATTCGACGCTCGAAGCCGATGTTTGGTTCGAACCCGTGACCGTAATTGAAATTTTGGGCGCAGAAATCACGTTAAGCCCCATCCACACATGTGCCATGAACGCCATCAGAAAGGGAAGCGGATTAGCCATTCGCTTTCCACGTTTTACAGGGAACTACCGGCTTGACAAATCCGCAGAAGACGCAACCGCCACTGAAGAAATTGTGGAAATGTACAGGAAACAGTTGAAGAAGATTAGCGAAAGTTAGTATGTGATCTTTTCGTGCTTAATATCAAGAAAAGAAGCATTTTCTCCAACGCCAGTTCAAAGATTCGAGAGGAAGGTCTTCAGGTACAGCAAAGAGTTCTTATAATAAACCTGCTCGTGCGTTAACCGGCGAAGAATCGATTGGTGAATATATACTGTGTTTAGAACTGGATGTGCGCGATATTAAGGTAAATCTGAGTGAGGGAATCTTATCATCTTGCCTTTTTTTGGTATCAAAAAAATTAGAGTGCTATCTCGACTTGTTGGCCGAAGTGTCTGGCTGCGAGTGCGACGTCTCTCATGTTGACGACGCCGTCCCCGTTTATATCTGCATATAGGTTCCAATTTGAAGATGTTTTGTTGCTGCCGAATGCTCGTGCTACGAGTGCTATGTCTCTCATGTTGACGACGCCGTCCCCGTTCACGTCGCCTGGGATTCTGACTTGGAAGTTTGGCACGTTCATCGTGTTACTTCCCTCCGAATATGATACGATTGCGGTCAGCGTGTAGTTATAGTTGATTGGCACGTATGTGGTGTCCCATGTGAATGAGTATCTGGCAGATTGTCCCGGGGCGAGTTCTCCCGCAGGAAAGGTGCCTATGCTTTCTCCGGCTGTGTAGTTGTACCACAACCCGCCGTATGTACTTTCGGGGTAGTCTCCAGTATTCTTTATCGTGACGATGATAGTGAGGTTGTATGATCCTTCGTAGACCATTGGGACGTTGTAAGGTAAGAAGGTTACGCTTGCAACGATAACGCTGTGGACGTTGCTAACGTAATTGCCAATTAGGTTGCCGGGACCCGTAATTACAATTGAATCATTTTGTAAGTTGGACAAGCCTGTTGTGGAATTCCAAAAGTACGGTTTCATCAGGCCAACCAGTGGCGACTGGAACGCGAAACTGTGGGTTGACCCGTTGTTCCACCAAAATGAAGCTGGCAGGACATAGCCAAAGTTGTCTATGATGGCCGAGTTTCCTGTGAAGTCATTGCCCACGCCTGTCAAAGAGAACGAAATGTTGTACTGCACAACATAGTTTCCAGTTATAGTCATTGGTCCTGTCACAGTCGCTGGTGAGGCCTGGCCCGTGACGTTGCTGAGGCTGAACTGTTCCCCTGAGACATTGCTTGAAACGATGCTGGAGTACAGGTAACTTAGGGTCGTGCCATTATCAACCCACTCCGTGAAGGGCAGGTTTCCATAAGCGATTGCTGAACCGTTCAAGGTTACAACCGTGCCCGTCGCCGTTCCGTCAAGACCAGTTTGACCGAAAGTGACGAGGCATTGAACCGTGAAGTGTGCAGTTGCCACGTGCGATTCGTTCATTTGTATGCTGATCGGGTTGACCCCTATGCCCTGTGATGCTCCGTCAACGTCCCAGTAGGTAAAGTTGTAGCGAACGCCACCAACGCCCGTGGCGTTTGGAACGTACTGTGGGGCTGTCAGCGCAACCCATGTCCAGTTGTCGTACCAGTTTGTGCCCGGTATCGGCGAAAGGCTTGACGGGTTTGTGACCACACTTAGATAGTATTGAATCTTCCAGTTGGCGATTGCCGTCTTAGGTCCGTTCATGGTTATCGGGTCGCTCGTGAGGCTTGTTCCAGTTGCGTCGCCGCTCCAGCCAGTGAAAGCAGCCTGCACTGAGCCAGGGGTAATATTTACAGTCGCGTTGGTCAATGTTGCATTTGCGGTTGAGCCGCTGTCATACCAGCCCATCCCACCAGGTGTGTCGTAGGGCGAAACTACAGCCAGCCAATACTGGGTCTTGTAGTTGGCTGTGACCAATCCGCCGGCACTAGAAACATTGATGGTTCCACTCTGAGAAGTGGACAGCCCATTTGTAGACGTCCACACGTATTGTGTTGTCCCCGAGCCCGTCACAAGAGGTGACCCATATGCAAAAGTGTGGTTTGAGCCATCGTCCCAGGTGAACATTACCGGAAGTTCACTGACGCCATATCCATTGCCGTCAACGGTCAGAACCGTTCCAATGAAATCAGAGCCCACGCCGACCTCATTAAACCACACTGTCTCTGCAGCGCTCATAGTGTACAATCCGTCAGTGACTGTTGCTGGGATAGGATTCGGAATCGGCGTCGTATTATCGCTCAACTTAACCAAGGCAAAGTGAATAGGTGTTTGCACCGGAGACGTGCTGCTCGTGGCTACTTGGAACGTCAGGTTGAACAGGACAGAGGCTCCCGTGTTGTTTGCGGGGATGGATATTGACGTTGCGGCTAGTTCATAAGAGCCTGCACTCGGCACTTCATAAACGGTGGTCCACGTGGGCCAGAGAGCGTTCAACGGTGTTTTGTCGACGCTTACTAGAGTTATTAAGCTATTGTTCCAGGTTAACTGGATGTCGAAGCCCATCAGGTTGACAAAGTTTGAAAGTGTAACGGAAACTGTAAAGTCCGTGCCCACATTCTCAGGAGCCTCGTTTACAACGGGTGGATTAATGTAGAGCTGAGCCTCACCATCTGCTCTCACATACCCGATTGGTATAGTAACAATTGAAGAAACAAATATTGCCATTAACAAAATCGCTAACGCTGTCTCGATTCTCGTTATCTCCTCTCTCCTTTTCTAGACCGATGCTTCGTTGCCCGCACTTTAGCGCATGCGCTAGTGCTTGCAATAATAACTGTTGCCTCATCTGATTTATAAATGTAGCTGCTACTCTTATCTACACAATGATTATGCGTAACATAAAATATCAAATTGTATCAAACAATTCAAAACATATTACTTTCCAACGTCAACCTTGACCAAGATTCTTTAAATCAAAAACATGTTGGGAACTCTACGTTAAGCGCAGAACACATTTAGAAGCTTGACCGTTGAATACATCGCCAAACACGTCGACATGGAGTGTTGAATTAGCTGTACACAGATCTTATCCCGAACCACGCACACTAACCTTGGATTGAGCTATTTTCTGTGAGGTCGATTGTTGTTGTTTGAAACGATCATAAATTAGATTAATGCAGTGTTCTTTTTTTGAATTGATTGATACAATATGACATTTTAAACTGCTCAGAATGCTGTAATGGGACGAAGTTTCGTATAGATTTATATAGGAACTGCACTGTGCTATACGTTATCCATAACAATTGGAAAAAGGAGAAAAGGAGAAAGAAAAATGAAGATGAAATGCGGAATAGTAGCGATTATAATGGCTTTGACGCTGCTTCTAGGCATGCCAATGACGTATTTGTCAACAACAGTGAAAGCAAGTCCAACAATCCTCACAGTTGGGACCGGCGAAGAGTATCCGACTATCAGCGCTGCCATTGCTGTCGCAAGTCCAGGCGACACCATACTCGTTTATAGCGGAACCTACAATGAAGCTGTGAATATCGACGTACCCTTGAACATCACCTCCGTTAGCGGTCCCGCTTTGACCATAATTGACGGCACGGGCGTAACACTTGCGAGCGCAGGGCTTGTGAAGATAACAGCGGCAGGTGACGTGACGTTCAGTGGCTTCACAATAGAAAACTTTCCATTAGATTCTAATTTCAACGAATTTGGGATATACTCATCATCCAGCACATCAGGCGTAACCTATACTATAACAAACAATAGGATAGTTGGAATTGGTGATACAAATTCAGCCGACTTTGAAGTTGGCTTCTACTCACAGAACGACGCGGCAAACGTGGTTTTCGAGTACAACACCATTACTAACACTGGTGGGAACAATATCGTTTTCGAATGTCACACGGGCACAACCGAGATTAGCTACAACACTCTTGAAGCAGGAGTTGGACTCGCTGCTGACTCGATATTTTTCATGACCTACAACGGAATTAACGTCGCTGTTCTGCAAAACGTAAGCAACAACACCTTCAACATGGGCACAGGAACAATGTTCGATTATGATCATCGCTCGACTGCAATCAGCTTCAACACACCAGGCGCTGCTTATGGCGTGGGCGATGCCCAGTTTACCAACGTGGTTATTCAGGGAAACACAATCAACAACCTGCAGAGCTATAGAAGGGGCATAGGCTTCTGGAACGGTGGAGGAAGCGGAGGCGGCATAGTTGCCCCGCTTGTGGAGAGCAACACGATAACAGGCATTACCGGTTCAACCGAATCATATGGAATAGATTTCATCGCCACCGGCTCATCCCCCATCGCGGCATCCGATGCGACTGTGATGAACAACGTGATTTCGAACACTGATTATGGGGTATATTTGAGGACAGATGGCTGCGCTCCAGGCCTCCACATCTATTACAACAGCATAGCAAGCAACACTGTGGGCTTAGACAATACGGTCGGATCTTCAGCTATGAATGCAGAGTACAACTACTGGGGCAGTCCAACAGGACCGTACAATGCCGTTTCAAACCCTTCAGGCACGGGCAATCCAGTCAATGGCAACGTGAATTTCCAGCCATACCTGACCACCCCAATACCCCTTGCGCTCTATCTCACCCCCACACCGGTTAATGAAGCACCTGCTGATTTGGGCACAACTTTCACACAGACGGTAACGCTTTCACAGTTCAGCCATTTCGCGGGCTTCGACATCAAATTGACATGGGACAATAGCCTAATAACTCTAAAAACCGTCGATTACACCACTACTCTAAACGCTCTCTGGGGCACAGGCAATTGGAGCATAGTTTACAGCGACACTGGTGCTGGCAACTACGAACTTGCAGCTGTGGCACTTGCAACCTTCGCAAGCAACCCGGGGGCCTCCGCCTTTTTCACGCTAACCTTCACGGTAGCTCAGAGCAGCAACTTCCCACTATCGACACCGATTACCTTCGCTCTAGTTAAACTGAGCGACGACGCAACGCCTACCCCAAACTCCATCCCTTGTGTAACAGTGACTGACGGAACGTACACTATGAGCGGTATCGTGCCTGGCCTTGAATTCAAAGTGCGCTGCTGGAACGGGACCAACTTTGTGCCCGTTACCGGTTCCCCATATCGCTTTGAGTGCAGCCAAATGTTCCTCGTTGACATCTATGTAACTGACGTTGTGAACCTAACAGGCTACGACTTGACAATGAATTTCAACCAAACATTGGTTGCGTATAACGGCAACTACGGGGGTATATTTAGTTCAAACAACGCTGTCTTCCATTATGGGGCATCGAGTGTTGAAGTCTATGGTAGTGGCTCAGCCTGGACTGGTTCCGAAGGCCTACTGGTTACAGTTGCGTTCTTAGTCCAGTTTGCCGCTACGCCGGATCATATCTGGAACAGTGCGCCCACACATCCCAATAACGAGACATTCCCGATTTCCATTACCGCCGCTACACTCACCTTTACCACGGGCAGTATATCCTCTAGCGGAATCAGCATCCCAGCAGCATTGACTATCGAGATTGACTTTATACGAGGCGACGTTGACTGCAACGGCGCGGTAACCCTGGCTGACATAAGCGATGTAGCATACTACTACGGTAAAGTAGCGCCCTCGCAATATGACCTGAACAGCGACGGCATTATCGACATCTACGACATAGTAGCTATCGCCACGAACTACGGATACATCGCGCCCGGATGTGTATGGGGTTAGCGACGTGTCTAGTAGTGAAACAATCCCTTTTTTCTTTGCGTTTGGTGTAACGTTACGTGCTTGAACGCCTGAACTCAGAAGAAAGAAAAAAGAGTTGGCTAGAATAAATGCGCGCGCTAGACTTCGACGGTTACGGCACAGTTAACGTGAGAGACATCGCGTTGATTGCCAGGCGCTTCCGAAGCACAGAACCATAAGACATAGCGCGCTGTTTGTTCCTAACTCGCTCGCAAGTTTTTCTAAAAAGTGCTAAAGACGGTCTTGTTAAGCCTTATGTGAAATACTTGGGTTTGACCTAATTTATTCTGAAGTTTTGATTGTCAAACATCGTTAGTTATTGATCATCATTCGAAATAGCGTGAATTGTGGGTTCGGAATTGGCTGCTTTAGCGCTTGCTAACTCTGGATAGGCTAGTTTCTGGGAGGTTGATTGTTGTTGTTTGAAACGATTATACACGAGATTGAATCAATGCGCTTTTCTTTGGAATGAATTATTTGATACAATATGGCGTTTCAGGCTGCTCAGAATGCTATGATGGAACAAAGTTCCGCATAAATTTATATAGCGGACGTACGCACTGATATACCTTGTATATAATTGGGAAAAGGAGAAAAGGAGAAAGAGAAATGAAGATTAAATACGTGGTAGTAGCGATTATAATGGTTCTAACGCTGTCTCTAAGCATGCCAATGATCTATCTACCGACAACAGTGAAAGCAGACCCAGGCACACTTACCGTTCCTGGCGAGTACACGACAATCAGCGCTGCCATTGCTGCTGCAAGTCCAGGCGATACGATACTTGTCTCTGCCGGAACGTACCACGAGACATTACAAATTACTACAAATTCTCTCAATATTACGGCTGTTGGTGACGTGATAGTTGAAGGCGGCGCAATGTTTAATACGCATTACGGTGACCGCCAAGCAACGATCTTCGTTACAGGCGCATCCAACGTTGTATTGAACGGCTTGGATATCGAGGGAAGTGGACTGGGACTACCTAGTGGAACCAAGAGCTACGCGGTGCTCTATGAAAGTTCTACCGGAACAGTTCAAGGGTGCACAGTATCGCCAAACACCATCGGGGACATGTCCAGTACTGCGATAGCCGCCTGGGACAACTCAGTCGTGACCATCCAAGGATGCACCGTTGAGAACTTTGGAAGAATTGGAATATATGCTAACAATGCAACTCTGAACATAGTTGGAAACACGATAATAGGTCAACCATACGCGAGCGCGAGCCTAGTTAACTATGGAATCGAAATTGAAGACTATACTGGATTCTCCATAGCCACGATAACCAACAACAATATTTACAACTGCGGCAACCCCTCCAGCCCGCCAACTTGGTCATCAGCAGGGATAATCGCGGACATTTTCAGGTACTATGCATATTACTACCCCGGCCAAGAGGGAAGCTGTCAACCTTCAACGGTGCAGATAGAATACAACAACATTCACAACAACTTCGAAGCCATCGAATTAGTTGGAAACGCCATGTCATATGCCCATTACAATAACATATACGGCAACCAATGGGGTGTATGGACCGACACAGACGAAAACGGCAACTCGACTTATTTTGACGCCCAATACAACTGGTGGGGAAGTTCATCAGGACCCAACTCAGTTAATCCAAACGATGCTGATCCTACCTATGTGAATGTTGCGAATTACCTAACAAGCGAGTACGCACCGCTGCTCTACATTAACCCGACCTCGGTGAACAAGACACCGGGTGATGTGAACACAGACTTTACAGTATCCGTTACACTTTCAAACTTTGTCAACCTAATGGGTTTGGACATTCAATTAACCTGGGATAGCAGCTTAATAACTCTAGTAAGCGTCGACTACACCACCACTCTGAACGCTCTTTGGGGCGCAGGCCAGTGGAGCGAAGTTTATACGCAGCAGAGTGCGGGCTCTTATGAACTAGCGGCAACGTCAACTTCCAGCGCCGCAAGCTACGCGGGAGCCTCCAACCTGTTCACGCTGACCTTCCAAGTGGAAGCCCCCAGCAGCAATTTCCCGACGTCGACACCTATTCACTTCAATTTGGTTAAGCTCAGCGACAACACAACCCCGACCCCGAACCCAATCATCCCAACAACAGTGACTGACGGAACATACACTATAAGCGGTATCGTGCCAGGCCTTGAATTCAAAGTGCGCTGGTATAACGGGAACAGTTTTGTTCCTGTTACAACTGGTTCCCCATATCACTTTGAATGCAGCCAAATGTTCTTCGTTGACGTCTATGTAACCAACGCTGTAGACCTAACAGGCTACGACTTGACAATCAATTTCGACAATACGCTAGTTGCGTATAACGGCAACTACGGGGGCATATTTGGTACAAACAACGCTGTCTACAATTCTGGAACATCAAGTATTGAAGCCTATGGTAGTGGCTCAGCCTGGACTGGTTCTGAAGGGTTGCTCGTTTCACTTATGTTCCATGTCCAGTTTGCCGCTACTCCGGCTCACATCTGGAACAGTGCGCCCACACATCCCAACTACGAGACGTTCCCGATTTCCATTACCAGCGCCACACTCACCTTTACGACAGGTACTATATCGTTTAGCGGAATCAGCATCCCAGCAGCATTGAATATAGAGATTGACTTCATACGAGGCGACGTGGACTGCAACGGCGCGGTGAACATTGCTGACATAAGCGATGTAGCATACTACTACGGCCAAGCAGCGCCCGCGCAATACGACCTGAACAGCAACGGCATCATCGACATCTACGACATAGTAACAATCGCCACAAACTACGGATACATTGCTCCCGGATCGACTTAGTGAAGTGTCTAGTGATGAAACAATCCCCTTTTTTCTTTGTGTTTCGTGTAACGTCGCATGCTTAAACGCTTGAAATCAGAACGAGGAAAAGAGAAATGACTAGAACCAAAAGCGTAATCATAATCTTACTAATAATCGTATTCTTAGTAATTCCCCTCAATTTGGTCCACGCGCAATCTGCAATAGTGCAGATATCGCCGTCACCAATAGCAGTGGGAGTGGGGAGCAACTTCACGGTGAACTTAACTGTGACTGGCGTGACCAACCTTGCCGTTTGGGAGTTTCGCTTGTTCTATCCCAACAGTATTCTGAATTGCACGAACGCTAGTGAGGGACCATTCTTGCAGGAGGGTGGTAATTCACAATATTTCACGTTTAACATAACCAACTCGTACAACGCTACGTACGGTTGTGTACTGCTTGGAGCAACGCTTGTCGGGGCTGTGCCAGGAGTAAGCGGCAGCGGTACGTTGGCTAACGTCACCTTCCAAGCAATAGGTTCTGGAAACGCAATATTGCACTTTGATAATGATCCCATATGGAATTTTCTCTTGGACGCAACTCCGCCGCCGAGAAATCCAATCCCATACACGACCGTAGACGGAGCAGTTCAAGTTAGCGCGCCCACAGTTCATGATGTAGCAGTGACCAGCGTCACGCCCTACCAGACTGTTGTAGGCCAAGGATTCTCCAGCAACATCACAATTACAATCGCAAATCAGGGAGGCTACATCGAAACTTTCAACGTTACGGCCACCGCCAACGCAACTGTCATCGCCACGATAACGAACATCACCTTGGCAATCGACAATTCAGTCGCCCAGACCATTGTTTGGAACACCACAGGACTCGCAAAGGGCAATTACACTATCAACGCCTACGTTTTACTTGCTCCGGGCGAAACGAACACGGCAAACAACAACTACACTACTCCCTGGGTCATAATTGCGATTCAGTGCGACATCACAGGCATCACCGGTTGGCCTGACGGGAGGGTTGACATGAGAGACCTCGCCATCGTCGCAAGGTGTTTCGGGTCCACGCCAGGCGCCAGCAACTGGAACCCGAACGCAGACTTCAATTGTGACGGCACAGTCAACATGAAAGACATCGCACTGGTTGCTAGGCATTTCGGAAACACAGATCCGTAATAGATAGCGCGTTGTCACGGAAAACTCGAATCGAGACACAGCCCGCTTTAATTGCTTTTCCTTGAATCTCATGTGTGATTTATAATTTGATGAGACTGCGCCCGCTCTGCCTTATGATGCGGAACCGATAGAACTATGTTTCAGAAGACATATTAACGCCGACTCCCCAGTATAAACCAGCATCTTAGCGTATGCTGAAGGAGAAGGGAGAATGAAGAAGCTAGTATGCTTGATAATGTTAACTATATTGCTGATCAGCAGTTTTGGTTTCTTGAGCAGTATCGTGCCTGCTAATGGTTGTGGATTTCAGTTCTCTGTGTCCATTTCGCCCTGTTCTGTTGTTATGGATGTTGGTCAGTCTCAATTATTCAATTCAACTGTGACAGGGGGCGCTTTGCCGTATTCGTATCAGTGGTATCTCAACTATGCTCCTGTTTCAGGTGCCATCAGTTCAACCTGGACGTTTACACCCGCGTCCTCAGGCTGCTACACGGTTTCCCTGAAAATCACGGACAACAAAGGACTATTCGCAACGTCCAACTCGGCTAACGTCAAAGTGAACGGTCAGCTTTCGGTGTCCATCCTGCCCAGTTCTGTTGTTATGGATGTTGGTCAGTCTCAATTATTCAAGTCTACGGTTACAGGAGGCACTTCACCGTGCTCATATCAGTGGTACCTTAACGCTACTAATGTGCCGGGTGCGTCGAGTGGTTCGTGGACTTTTACCCCCTCTTCCGCAGGCTCTTACACAGTCTACCTTAAGGTGACTGATAACAAGGCGCAATCTGCAACCTCTAACACTGCCAACGTCCTAGTGAACGCTCAGCTTTCGGTGTCCATCTTGCCCAGTTCTGTTGTTATGGATGTCGGTCAGTCTCAACTGTTTAATGCAACTGTGACGGCTGGCACTCCTCCTTACTCGTATCAATGGTATCTCAACAGTGCTTCCGTTTCAGGTGCTACGTTATCCACTTGGACGTTTACATCTTCGTCTGCAGGCTCCTACAAAATTTCTGTGAAAGTCACAGATACTGCTGGCCTTAAGGCATCGTCTAACATCGCATCCGTTACTGTCAATCGTGCCCCTTCAGTGAGCATTTCGCCTGGTTCTGTTGTTATGGATGTTGGTCAGTCTCAACTGTTCACTTCTACGGTGACGGCTGGTATTCCTCCTTACTCGTATCAGTGGTATCTTAACGGTACTGTTATGTCGAATGCAACGAGTGGTTCTTGGACTTTTACTCCTTCTATAGTCGGCTCCTACAAAATCTATGTAAAAGTCACGGATTCTGCTGGCCTCAGCGCAGTTTCCAACACGGCATCCGTTACTGTTAAGGGTGTTTTTTCAGTGAGCATTTCGCCTGGTTCTGTTGTTATGGATGTTGGTCAGTCTCAACTGTTCACTTCTACGGTGACGACTGGTACCTCTCCTTACTCGTATCAGTGGTATCTTAACGGTGCTTCCGTCTCGGGTGCTACGTTATCTACTTGGACGTTTACGCCTACGTCTGCAGGCTCATACAAAATCTACTTGAAAGTTACTGATTGCAAGGCGCAGTCTGCAACGTCTAACACGGCAAGTGTTACCGTCAACGGGAAACCTTCAGTGTCCATCCTCCCCACGTCTGTTTCGATGTACGTTGACCAGTCTCAACTGTTTAATGCAACTGTGACGGCTGGCACTTCTCCTTACTCGTATCAGTGGTATCTTAACGGTGCTTCCGTCTCGGGTGCTACGTTATCTACTTGGACGTTTACGCCTACGTCTGCAGGCTCATACACGGTGTACGTGAAGATCACCGACAATGTCGGCGCGCAAGCATCATCTAATACTGCGAATGTCAACGCTACCGCCCTTCACCCTAACATAAGCGTTTCAGTAAAGGGTCCGCCTTACGCTCATGAGGGCAACACGATAACCTTTACAATAACAATCACGAACCCGTCCAACGACACGACAATGTACGGAGTTGATGTTTACAGCACGCTTTTGGGTGATGTTTCTTCGTTCTTTTCGAGCAGTTTGGCTCCGGGGGCTTCTCAGTCTGAGAGTTTCAGTTACACTGTTCCGTCTCCGAGCGGCGACATAACAAACACTGTAACCGCCACCTACGAGGATGCCCTGCAACAGCAGGTAACGGCCTCGGCCAGCTGCACCGTGACAATCATTCATCCTGGCATTAGCGTGTCTGAGTCTGGTCCTGTGTACGCTCATGAGGGTGACACGATTAGCTTTACGATAACCGTCAACAATACGGGCGATGCGAATATAACGAGGGTTTCGGTTGTTGATT
>Ga0181524_10000358_pt1 | contig 54992 bp, 46 predicted proteins | sample PEATcosm2014_Bin_34_FD_119761 | JGI IMG/M metagenome (GOLD analysis project Ga0181524, IMG submission 119761) | Peatland microbial communities from MTU Mesocosm Facility, Houghton, MI, USA - PEATcosm2014_Bin05_60_metaG | ecosystem: Environmental > Terrestrial > Soil > Wetlands > Peat | place... | reverse complement strand
TCGGAATCCCGAGGTTGCCGGGCGGGATGGCCTTCGCGCCGGGAACCTCCGACGGCGGGCGGACGTATGAGCCGCTGTAGATGTTCAGGCCGATGAAGTCGCACTTGGAGGAGATCAGCTCCATGTCGCCCGGTTCGACGGCCGGAGCATCGGCGGCAAGTCCGGCGATCCACTTCTCGGGGTAGCGGCCGAACGTGATGCTGTCGAGGATGGGGCCGTTGAAGTGGGCGAAGGCCTTCGCGGCGGCTTCGACATGGCCGGGCTTGCTGTCGCACAGGGGGACATAGCAGCGCGGGTTGAGCGCGGTGCCGACCTGGCAGCCGCGCGGCCCGCACTCGCGGACGGCGCGGACGCCGTGGCCGTGGGCAAGCAGAACGTTGTGCTGGATGCGGTTGAGGCCGGCGCGGGCCTCGACAATGCCGGGCGCGTGACGGCCCCAACCATAGCCGGCGACGATGACGGCGGGCATCTCGTTGAGCGGCATCCAGTCCCTGACGCGGTCGCCCAAGCGCCGGACCACAGCCTCCGCGTACCGCCCAAACGCCTCGCTCGTCTTGCGGCTGCGCCAGCCGCCGTACTTGTCCTCCAGGGCCTGCGGCAGGTCCCAGTGGTACATCGTGGCGAAGGGCCGGATGCCGGCGGCCAGCAGCTTGTCCACGAAGCGCGAGTACCAGTCCAGGCCCTTGGGGTTCACCTCGCCCTCGCCGCCCGGGATAACCCGCGGCCAGGCGATGCTGAAACGGTACGCCTGAAGCCCGGTGTTCTTCATCAGGGCAATGTCTTCAGCGGCGCGGTGATAACTGTCGCAGGCCACATCGCCGGTGTCGCCGTTCTTGATCATGCCGGGCTTGTGGCTGAAGCGGTCCCAGATGGACTCGCCGCGGCCGTCCTCGCGAGCCGCGCCTTCGATCTGATAGGCCGCAGTGGCCGCGCCGAACAGGAAAGACTTGGGGAACTCGACCTTCGGCATTCGTTGCCTCCTACTCCGTGATCGTAATGGGGAACTCTCGGCAGCCGTCCACGCTCGTCCAGCGGATCCGGTAATCGCCCTTCAGCGGCGTGTCCTTGCTGGAGGCCGGATCCCACGGGAGGATGAAGATGCCCGCGTGACCATCCAGGCCGCCGTCAATCTTGCCCTGATGGATGACCAGGATCTTCTGCTTGCCGTCCGCGCTGTAGAGGGCGATCTCGAAGAGGTCCTGCGGGATGCGCGCCTTGCACAGGAGGATGGCCGAGTTGCCTTTCTTGACGATACTGGGCAGGGCGGCGGCGACCGTCAGGCTCTTGCAGGAATGACAGTAGGGCCAGTCGAAGACTTTCGCATCCCTCTCGGCGCAATAGAGGCGGTCGAAGGTGACTGGGCGATCGGTCGCCGAGCGGCGTCCGCGGCCTCCTTCCAGGTCCCGGATCTCCTGGCTGAACTGCGACAGGCCGGTCCAGAGCCGAGCGGCGGAGCTGTTGACCTCGGGCGGGAGCGGCTTGCCATCGGGCCCGAGCGGCATGGGAAGCTTCCAGTTGGAGTTCGAGTAGTGGGGGTTGGCCTTGTTGCCGTTCCACATGATCCTGAGATTGGTGTTGATGAACCGCTCGATGTCGGTCTTGTCGAACACGACGCCGGTGTTGTAGGCCTCGACCATCTGGCCGACCTCGCCGGCGGCGTAGGCGCGGCTGGGATGGACGTTCATCCAGTGGCGGGTATCGTGCTTGGCCAGGTCCACACTCTCGGGACCGAAGGCTTCCCAGTAGTCCCAGACGTAGTAGCTGAAGCCGTCTTCGTCCACGAGCTGGAAGCGGCTCTTGGTGAACGCGAAGATTTTGAAGGCGCGGTCGCGCCATTTTTCATCGCCGGTGATGCGGTAGAGGCGGAGGGCGCAGACGCCCAGGCTGTTGTTCTTGTTGAAGGGCAGGTTGATGCACGGCTTCGTGTCCTTCTTCCAGACGTCGGGCTGAGCTGGCGTGCAGATCATGTCCCAGCCGACGTAGCAGCCCCATGCGCGGTCTTCCTTCCAGGTGCCGCGCTTCTCCCACTTCTCGAAGAGATCGCGCCTGGCCAAGTCCACGTATTTCTCGGCGGCCTCGCCGTACTTCTTCTTCAGCTCGGGGTCTTTCAGGACGAGTTCGGAAAAACTCAGCATGTGCGCGACGATGATTGCATCGCCCACGTGCGTGTCGGCCCAGGTGCCGCGGTCAGTCTGGTCCTCGCCGACCCATCCCTTGTAGCCATCGGGGCCGGTGCGCATCTTGCCGATGCAGTACTCGAAGGCCTTCTGGGCGCCATCGAGCCAGGCGGTGTCCTTCGTACGCTGGTAGCCCGCCACGAAGCCGCCGGCATAGTAGGTGAACTTCCAGCCGAACAGTTCGCCGGGGCCGTCCGTGGCGATGGCCGAAGTGGTGTCGCGGAGGATCTCCTGGAAGAGGGCCTCCGGCGAGCGCTCTTCCTGCGCCAAGGCCGTGGCCCCGCCCGCGCGCACGGTCGCCAGCCCCATCACCGCCGCCAAGGTCACACCCACAGGTCCGAGAGTCGTTCTCATGTGCCTGCGCTCCTATCCTGAATTGAGCAAGTTCTCAGCGACCCATTGCGGTACTGTAACCTGCGCACCGTGCAATGTCCAACAGCGCGTTTCTGGACGGAACTGAGTCAAGAGGAACCCCGTCCTTCATGGAGGCATGTAAGAGAATGACTGACACCGCCAATCGTTTCCTCCGGCAGCTCGATATTCTTGAAGGGGCAAGCCACGACGGAAGCCGTGACGAGGCATCCGACGAATGACCCGGAGGTCTGCAGAGCCGTCAGGACGCTGAAGAGCTAAGAGAGAAGCTCAAATCTTGCCGCCCTCCGGCGGCAGGTGATGCGGCTGATTCAGTCTCGTCCTGTCGGATGTTTCAGAGGCATTGCCGATTGCGCGGTGCGGTCGCCGGAAGGTACCCTTGACAAGAAGGACCGGAAGCGGCAGCATACGCCGGCCGATGGCGAAGGTCGCATTCAGGACAGGCGGATACTCTTTTTTGGTCGAAAGGGCCGATATGCGGGACGTACTTTGCCGGTGCGGCGCGCGCGGGCTGTTTCCTGGGATGGGACTGGGAGTGCTCATCGCCTGGATCTCCTGCGGGATTTCGTTCGGCCAGGGCGAGCCGAACGGCGCGGCGGCGGACGTCACAACCGCCGTAACCGTGAAGCCGACGGCGGGGTTGGACTCGGCGCTCGAGAAGGACTGGTTGAAGCGCTGGGAGCAGAACGTCCTGCACGATATCGGCCGGAGCCGGCCTTGCGACACACTGATGGGAGAATCCATCGGCTGGGGAGTCAGCCCGTACCTGAACGCGTTCTACTTCGGCTACATGGCCACGGGCGACCGCGCGTGGATGGACCGGCTGATAGACTGGACCGACGCGGTGCTCAAGCGCGGGGTGAAGGAACCGGACGGGTACATCGGATGGCCGAAGGCGGAGGACGATGGCGTGCTCGAATATCTTCCGCGCGGGATGCGGACGCGCTACACGGACACGATGGTGTCCGACGCGATGTTCCTGCGCCCCGTGGCGATGATGGCTGGGGAGATCCTCAAGACTCCGGCACTGAAGGAAAAATACGGCGCGAAGGCGGAGGAGTATTTGCAGTTCTGCGAACGGACGTTTGAGAAATGGAATTCGCGCGGGGCCTGGCGCGATACGAATCTCGTCGGCGGTTCCGATCCGAAAGAGGGCGGAATCTGGGTCGTCCCGCCGTTCGGGATTGACCAGAAGACAGGGCAATGGACCGACGGATACGACCAGCGGTTCACGGACGGCAACTCGCTGCCGGCGAACAAGGAGAACCAGATCGCCAAGTGGCTCCTGGCGATGTACGACGTGACGCGGAAGCCGATCTACCGGGACCGGGCCGAGAAGTGGTTCCGCGTGATGAAATCGCGCCTGCGGCCGCGCGAGGACGGGAAGTACTACGTCTGGAACTACTGGGACGTGGGCGTTCCGTGGGACAAAAATCCGGACGGCTCGATCAAGCACTGGGTAGGGGTGCACCCGAGCGGCGGGTACTATGCCGACGACCTGGAAGGGATCGTCCCGGCATACGAGCATGGGCTGGTCTTCACGCAGGAGGACATGGCCCGCTTCATCGCGACGAACCGGGACTTCATGTGGGACAAGGAAATCAAGAACGCGAAATTCCAGCGGATTGACGGCCGGCGGCGCGCGTCGGACGTCTCGCCGGGACAGCTATGGTACGCGCTGACGCCGTATGACCCGACGCTGCAGAAGATCTTCGAGGCGAACTTCGATCCGGGGGGTTGGGACGGCGTCTGGACGGCGGAATGGATCATGCACTTCCGACGCGTGGCCGCGGCCGGAAAGTAACGAGTCCATCGGCAACCCGAAGACGCATGGGACGGCGTCCCGCAAGGGCGCGCCAGTTCGGCTGTTCGTGGAATGGGAGGGCGAACCGGACATGCACATCGCATCGCGGCAGGTTCACTTGGACTTTCACACGTCGGAGCAGATCGAGAAGATCGGGCGGAAGTTCGACAAACGGCAGTGGCAGACTGCGCTGAAAGCGGCGCACCTGAATTCGATCACCGTCTTCGCCAAATGCCACCACGGCAACTGCTATTATCCTACGCAGTCGGGCACGATGCATCCGCATCTCAAGTTCGACCTCATGGGCCGGCAGATCGAAGCCAGCCACGCGATCGGCGTCCGCGCGCCGATCTATATCACCGTCGGCTGGAGCGTCCGCGACAGCGCCGCGCACCCGGAATGGTGCGTACGCGACAGGAGCGGGAGCATCGTCTCGGTCAATACGGACCGCAACGCCAAGCCCGCCGACCGCCGTCCGGAGTGCTCGTGGGACTCTCTTTGCCCGAGCGGCGAATACAAGCGGCACATCCTTGACCTCACCCGAGAGATCTGTTCGCGCTACCCGGTGGACGGCTTCTTCTACGACATCTGCAATCCGACCCGGCCAATCTGCTTCTGCGTCAACTGCCGGGGCGGGATGGCGGCGCGAGGACTCGACCCGGCCGACGACGCGCAGGCCCGGGAATATTCGGTCGCCAAGTGGACGGCGTTCATGTCCGCATGCCGCGAGATCACGCACCGCGATCACCCCGACGCGACGATCTTCTTCAACGGAATGGCCGAACTGGATACGCCGGAGGCCATCAAGGCGTTGAATACTCATTTCGAGCTCGAAGACCTGCCCACCATGTCCATGTGGGGTGGGTATGACAAATTCCCTCTGCGGAGCAAGTTTTTCGCCCGTAGCGGGAAGGATATGCTGGCCATGAGCGGCAAGTTCCACACCTGGTGGGGTGAGTTCGGCGGGTTCAAGCACCCGGACGCCCTGAAGTTCGAAGCCGCCTGCATGGTGGGGTTCGGCGCGCGATGCAGCTTCGGGGATCAACTGCACCCCTCAGGCGAGATGGATCTTTCGACCTATCGGAATATCGGCGTCGCTTACAAGTATGTAAAGCAGATCGAGCAGTACGGCCTGGATGGCATGCCCCTGGCGAATCTCGGGATCATGCTTTCCAGGGAGCCGGCATCGCACGACCGGGGCGTGGCGAACATGCTCATGGAGAACCAGATCGATTTCGAAGTCGTGGCGGACGGTGATGATCTCGCGCGTTTCGACGCGCTGATTCTGACCGGCGGACGGATGCTCAACCGCGATTCGGCCTCGCGCATTCGGCGATTCGTTGAACTCGGCGGCGGATTACTGGTGCTGGGTGAAAGCGCACTGGAACCGGGGACCGATGAGGTCCTGCTGGACATCGGCGCCCGGTACATGGGGCCAGGCCGGTTCGACTGCGACTATCTGGCCGCGGGCCGGGAAATCAGGCGAGGTCTCGTGGCGTCGCCATTTCTGAACTACGCGGCCGCGCCACGGTTCAAAACCGGTCAAGCCAAAGTCCTGGCGCGCATCTACGAGCCCTTCTTCTCGCGCACCTACGAGCATTACTGCTCCCACCAGAACACGCCGAACCGGCTGAAGCCGGCCGAGCAGGCCGGCGTCTTCCAATTCGGAAGGACCGTTTCCCTGGCCCATCCGGTGGGGGCGTTATACCTGGAGCACGGGCTGCGCCTGCACCGCCAGTTGTTCGTGAACGCGCTTCGGCGCATCTATCGCAGGCAACTGCTCGCTGTCACGCTGCCGAGCGCCGGCCGCGTGAACCTTTTGCATCAACCCGGCCGAAAGCGCTACGTGGCGCATCTGTTCTACTCCCCGCCGCTCCAGCGCGGGCGGTGCCTCGTGATCGAGGACATGGTGCCGCTGCGAAACGTCCAGGTAAGCCTGCGAGTACCGCAACCGATTCAGCGCGTGAGCTTGCCGCTCGCGAAGCGGACCCTGACTGCGAAGAAAGCCGGCGGCGCCATATGCGTGACGATTCCGGAAATGACCGGGCACCAGATCGTGGTCTTTCACTACGGATAAGACCGGTGTGATCAAGGAGACCCTGTGCTGCCATTCTGAGTACGGCAAGCGTAGAGTTTTCCGGCTGCGCCAGGATTCAAATTGAGGTGGAAGAAGTGAATGCGATGAAGGGGCGTGTTGCCCTGATTACCGGCGGCGCGCAGGGGATCGGCAAGGGGATAGCCCGGCGATTCCTGGTGGAGGGCGCGCGCGTGGCGCTGGTGGACGTGGACGCGGAGGCGGGCGAGGAGACTCGAAAAGAGTTCGCCTCGCTCGGCGAGGCGGCGTTCCTGCCCGGCGACGTGGGCGTCGAGGCGACCGCTCGGCGCGCGGTGAGGAGGGCGGTCGGCCTGTTCGGTCGGCTTGACGTCCTGGTCAATAACGCCGGCATCGGGATCAGCAAGCCGATGACCGAACTGACATTGAAGGAGTGGAACCGCGTGCTCGCGGTGAACCTGACGGGCGCGTTCCTCTTCTCCCGGCACGCCGCGCCGCACCTGAGAAAGTCTCGCGGGGCGATCATCAATATCGCTTCCACGCGCGCGCTCATGTCGGAGCCGAACACGGAGGCGTATTCGGCCTCGAAAGGGGGCATCGTGGCGCTGACGCACGCCCTGGCGGTTTCGCTGGGGCCGGAGGTGCGGGTGAACTGCATTTCTCCGGGCTGGATCGAGGTGAGCGCGTGGCGGAAGCGTCGCGGGAGAAGGCCGCCGGCGCTCTCCGAGGCGGACCACGCGCAACATCCCGCAGGCCGGGTGGGCGCGCCGGAAGATATCGCCGCGCTCGCGGCGTACCTGGTCTCGTCCGAGGCGGGCTTCATCACGGGCGCGAACTTCGTGGCCGACGGCGGGATGACGCGGAAGATGATTTACGTGGAGTAGGGCGCTCCGCGGAAACGAAATGACCGCTCCGGGCGTTGCATTGCGCCGGAGCGGTCATTCGGTTCCCGCGGGGCGGGAACGGTCCGCTATGATGAGGTCCGCCGGATTATGACGTTACCTTGACGACGTTCGCCGCGCGGGGGCCCTTCTCGCCTTTCTCGACATCGAAGGTGACGATGTCGTTCTCCGCCAAGCTCTTGAAGCCGCTCCCCTGGATTGCGGAATGATGGACGAACACGTCCGGCGTGCCGTCATCCGGGGTAATGAAGCCGTACCCCTTCTGATCGCTGAACCACTTCACCTTGCCCTTGGCCATACCGGCTTCCTCTCAATCAAACGGGGCGGCGCGAACCCTGCAAACGGCGGGCCGCCACAGTGGAGCCCTGCTTCCGTCATCGGGACCATCCGCCGTCCGCTGCCGTCATTGCGCGGCCTTACCTATGCAACAGGGCCGAGTATACTTTTCGCCCTGACGCCAGTCAAGGAAATTTCCGAATGCCGATTGCCGTTCATTAAGTTACATTCGGCAATCCGCCTTCGCCAAGGCTACGGCGGACAAGTCGGCGTTTGCTTGCGGCTTGAACAAGTTGTCGGATTCTGGTACAGTCGTGCCGTTGGACTAAGGCTCAACGCAGATTCCTTCAAGCCCAGTGGAGGAGGCAATGGCGTTTTCCGAGCAATCCCTCATCCTCGTCGTATCCTGTGACGGGAAGGATCTCCAGAGTCTGACGGGCGCGCTGAGCGCGGGCGGTTTTCGCGTGGAGGCGGCCGGGTCGCAGACGGAAGCGGAGACGCTCTTCCGCGACCATCATCACGCCCTGGCGCTGGTGGACATGCAGAACCCGCCCGAGGCGCTGGTGGCTCTCCAGGCGCTGCGGGGCATTGATTCTGCGCTGCCGGTGGTGGTCCTAGCGGACCGAAGCCAGATGAAGGATGTGGCCCGCGCGATCGAGAAGGGGGCTTTCGACTGGATTGCGAAGCCGGTGGATTCGCAGAAGCTGGTTGGGTTGATTTCGTCGCTTGTCGCTCGTCGCGGGACTCTGGTGAGGCCGATCTCGCTGGAAGGAGGGCTGCGCGAGGAGCCGAATTTCCGCAAGATCGTCGGTTCTTCCGAGAAGATCGGCAATGTCTTCGAGAACATTGAGATCGTCAAGGCGAGCGACGTGCCGGTGCTGATCCAGGGCGAGACGGGCACGGGCAAGGAACTGGTCGCGATGGCCATTCACTATCGAGGGCCGCGGCGGAAGAGCCCGTTTTTCCCAGTCAACTGCGCGGCGATCCCGGAGACGCTCCTCGAGAGCGAACTGTTCGGCCACGAGCGCGGCGCGTTCACCGGCGCGGTCGAGCGCCGCAAGGGCAAGTTCGAGATGGCCAACGGCGGGACGTTGTTCCTCGACGAGATCGCCGAAATGCCGCCGGCGACGCAGGCGAAGATCCTGCGCGTGATCGAGGACCACACGTTCCGCCGCATCGGCGGCAATGAGCTGATCCGGGTGGACGTGCGGATTATCTCGGCGACCAACAAGGACCTCACCAAGGAAGTGGCCGCCGGGCGGTTCCGCGAGGACCTTTTTTACCGGCTGAGCGTGTTCCCGATCCAACTGCCTGCGCTGCGTGAGCGAGTGAAGGACATCGAGGAACTGGCGCGCTATTTCCTGCAAAAGGCGTCCGCCGAGACCGGCAAAGAGGCGCCGAAGCTTTCTCCGGCCGCGCTGGCGGCGATGAGCGCATACGCGTGGCCGGGGAATGTGCGCGAGCTGCAGAACACGCTCAAGCGCGCCGCGCTGCTCGCAGCGGAGGGGACGATCGAGCCGGTGCACCTCGGCCTGAAGGATGCCGCCGCGTCGGAGCCCGGCGCAGCCGGCAGCGTGGATCAGGAAATCAGGCAGTTGCTGGACGCGCTCCAGAAGGGCCAGATCGTCCCGCTCGAACGCATCGAGGAGATTTTCATCCGCCAGGCGCTGCACGTGACGGATGGCAACATCACCGAAGCGGCGAATCGCCTGGGCGTTTCGCGTTCGACCGTCTACCGCAAGCTCGAGGAATATGGCCTGGAAAAGCCGTGAGCAGGGGCTCGATGCGTCTTCGATATTCTCTCACCCCGTAGCTTCTACCCCGTCCTGGCCTCTGCCTCAGGAAGCGCCTCCGCCTGCCGAAGGAAGCCGTGCGCGTGACCCGCAAATAAACTGAACCCCGATGGCCGCCGGCGAGCGACAGTGCGTTGTCGTAGTTCGAGAAGGCGTTCGGTCGCCGTGTCCGTCCATTGCGGCGTGGACGGCCCGCGAAGAAGGACAAGTCGAAAAAATGAAGTGCAAGCAGCTAAACCAGGATACCGAAAAACGGGGCCTGCCCCTGTTTTCCTCTATTTTCCAAACCACTGTTCCTGCGCATTTGGCCTGGGTTTCGGCCAGTCGAACGCTGGTATGGTCAACAATAAAAGGTGGCTCAACCGAACCTTTCCTGCCTTCCCTTCGTCAGCTTTTTAGAACGCTCAACCGGACTGCCTGAATGAAAGAAGATCACGAACTCGTTTCCGATGCTTTGGCCAAGGGTGCCGAAGGCTTCAAGCCGATTATGGAGAGGTATCAGCACGCCGTGTTCGGCGTGGCTTTCTCGCGGGTGGGTGATTTCCACGATTCTGAGGATATTGCGCAGCAGGTTTTCGTCGAGGCGTTTCAGCGTCTGGCTAAGCTGAAAGACCCCGGGCGCTTAGGCGCCTGGCTGCGCTCGATCACCATTAATCGCAGCATTGATCTCCTGCGCCGCAGAAAGAAGGACTTGTCGCTCCATCGTGCGGGGAATCTGGCAAGCGGCGCCTCCTCTCCACAGGCCGGCATGGAGAAAAAGGAGTTGCAGGAACAGGTGATGGCGGCGATTTCGAGGCTTCCGATGAAGCAACGGGAGACGCTGACCCTGTTCTATGTCAACGGTTACTCGGTCCAGGACATCGCGATGATGGCGGACGCGCCGGTCAGCAGCGTTAAGCGGCGCCTGCACGACGCGCGGAAGAGCTTGCGGAAGGAGATGCTCAACATGGTTGAGGACAGGCTCAAAGCCGAGGTTCCCAAAGAGGACTTTGCGCAAAAGGTCTTTGCGCTTGTGGCGCGCCCGGAGCCTCCATTGGAGGAATGGCCGAACATCGCCGCGGAACTCAGGCGGATCGGCGCCAGAGGCGCAGAGGGACTGGTTCGCGCTCTTCAGTCTCCGGACTGGCGAGCGCGGGTCACGGCAGCGATCATGATTCGGCAATCGGGCGTTGCTCCTGAACCGGTTGTGGAAATGCTCCGGGCCTGCCTGAGCGATTCGAATCAGGGGGTGCGAGGATGCGCCGCCTCTGCTCTCCTGGCGTTGGAAGTCGGCGACGAGCGGAAGCGCCGTGAGTTCGTGCCGCTGATCGTTCCCCACCTTGGGGACCTGGCAAGAGGCGTACGCCGCCGCACGGCCGAACTCCTCCGGGACTGGGCGGCCGACGTGCCGCTGGAGGCCGCCGCTGGTGCGCTCGCCCGAGAGAAACACCGGGCCACTCTGGCCAGGCAGCAGGATCTCGTCCTCGCTGTTCTCGAAGCTCGAGAGGAAAAAGCGAAGTCCTGACCGAACCTTTGCGGAGCTTTACTCGACATAAGCAGGTGAAGCCATCAACGCATGTTAGTTTGACGGTAAAAGGCGGCTGGTCTGGCAGACGCGATGATGTGTCCGTCGGCGCAGCAGGCCGGCCGCTCCCGGGGACGCGGCGACACACCGCGCCCCGGGCCGTCTATCTCCTGTTCACTCCGCCACCGTCATGTCCGAAGTTCCCCGGACACCCATAACCGTCTTTAAGTCAAGAGCGGTCCCTCGCCGAGGGGAATACGATAGTGAGCCTGCCGATGGCCGCCGCGCAATTGCGCGCGCCAAACTGCGTATCGCTGTATCACAATCGGACGGCATTAACCGAAAACACCAGCTGTTTCCCGCTTTTCGGTGTCGCAAACGGGGCCGCATCTTGATGAAACTGGCCCTTCTCTTCCGGCTGGTTTAATTTTATAAGTCATTGCGACTCAGTTGCTTGCGGCTATGCGGGGCAACCGGCTGCGCCGGCTGCATTCATGGTCTGCCTGCTTTATCGCTGGGCATCGAAATCGAACGGCACACTCTTTGCTTTCTTGAAACCGGCCGTCATCCATCTTCTCAAGAGGAAGAACAGCCATGTCGTCCACTATATCGAGCGGGCGGGCCACTATGTGCCTGCCAGATACGGCGCCGCGGCGGTCGCAGAACTGGATTCTCCCGAACCTTCGTGGGTGCAAGGCACTGTGGCTTGTTGCCGTGCCGGCCCTTATGGGGACGGCCGCAGCGTGGGCGGCGCTGCTTCCGCTCTGGTCGCCGATCCTGGGCGGGATCGTCTCGTCCATGCGCGGCGCGAGCCCGGACGGAATGTTCTGGCGCGTGTGCCTGCGCATTCTCCTGACGACTGGAGCGCTGGCGGTGATCTTCGGCATCGTCGCGCTCGTTGCGGCGCGCATCGTGTCGCACCGCGTGGCAGGCCCGTTGCACCGCTTGGGCGAGGTGGCCTTGCAGGTTTCGCAAGGGCGCCACTACGACCGAGTCCAACTGCGTGAAGGAGACTATATTGAGGATTTCGCCGAGAAGTTCAACGACATGCTGGACTGCATCGAGGCGCGTTCACGCTTTCACCGCAACCGGATGAGGGCCGTGCAAAAGAGCCTGTCGGACCTCGAGGCTGCCCTGGTGAACGGCACGGTCGGTGCCGAGGAACTGGAGGAGCGGTTGAGGCAATCCCTGCGCATCGTCAAAGACGCGCGCGTGGGCAGCCCGGAAGAGGAAACGCCGGTGCTGTACTGATCCGGGGGGCTGACGGAGGGAAGCCATGGATCAGCCGGTCACGATATTCACCATCCGCCCGGGCACGATGATTACCTTCCTGACGGGCTTGCCGGCCAGCGAGCTTTGCGTGCGCTCATCGGCCAGGGCGATCTCTCGGACTTTTTCAGGGGCTGCGCCGGCCGGCACCCGCACCTTGGAGCGGAGCTTGCCGTTGACCTGGACGGGGATCTCGATCTCCTCTTCCCGCAGCATGGCCGGATCGAACCGCGGCCAGGGCTCATACGCCAGGCTGCGGCCATGTCCGAGCGTCTGCCAGAGTTCCTCGCAGATGTGCGGCGCGAAGGGCGCCAGCAGCGTCAGGAACGTCTGCCAATGATCCTTCCGAATGCGCTCCTGTGACCCGAACTGGTTCGCCAGCGTCATCAGCGCGGCGATGGCGGTGTTGAACTTCATCGCCTCGATGCGCTCGCCGACCTGCTTGATCGTCTGGTGGAGCAGGCGCTCGGCGACCTCATTCTCGGGGGCGTCGGCTGCGACCTTGTCCTGAAGTTCCCAGACCCGGTATAGAAAGCGCGCCATCCCGTTCAGCCCGCTCGTGGACCAGGGAATCGGCTGGTCGAAGGCGCCCATGAACATCTCGTAGAGCCGGAACGCGTCCGCGCCGTGTTTCTGCACCATCTCGTCGGGGTTGACGACGTTCCCACGCGACTTCGACATCTTCTCGCCGTTCTCGCCGAGGACGAGACCGTGCGAGGTGCGCTTCTTGTACGGCTCGGAGGTCGGCGCCACGCCGATGTCGTAGAGGAACTTGTGCCAGAACCGCGAGTACAGCAGATGCAGCGTCGTGTGCTCCATGCCGCCGTTGTACCAGTCCACGGGCGTCCAATAATTCAACCGCTCGCGGCTCGCCAGCGCCCGGTCGTTCTGAGGGTCGGTGTAGCGGAGGAAGTACCATGATGATCCGGCCCACTGCGGCATGGTGTCGGTCTCGCGCTTCGCCGGACCTCCACACTTCGGGCAGGTGGTGTTGACCCAGTCGGTGATCAGGGCAAGCGGCGACTCGCCCGTCGCGCTGGTCTGATATTGCTCGACCTGCGGCAGCGTGAGCGGCAACTCGCTTTCCGGCAGCGGCGCCCAGCCGCACTTTGGACAATCCACGACCGGGATCGGCTCGCCCCAATAGCGCTGCCGTGAGAAGACCCAGTCGCGCAACTTGAATTGCACGGCGGCCGCGCCGTAGCCCTCGCGCTCGATGATCTCCGTCATTCTCACGATGGCCTGGTCAGGCCGCAGGCCGTTGAGCGGGCCGGAGTTCACGAGCGTGCCCTTCTCGATATCCACAAACGCCGCCTCGGCGACGTTGCCGCCGGAGATGACCTCGACGATGGGCAGGCCATACTTGCGGGCGAAACGCCAGTCGCGCTCGTCGTGGCCGGGCACGGCCATGATCGCGCCGGTGCCGTAGGAGATCAGGACGTAGTCGGCCACCCAGACCGGCACTTCGGACCGGGTCGCCGGGTTGAGAACGCGGACACCCTTCATTTCGACGCCGGTGATTTCTTTGGCAACCTCCGTCCGCTCGAAGTCGGATTTGCGCGCGGCGGCCTCGATGTACGCGCGGACTTCTGCCGCATTCGTGCAGCCGGGCAGCAGCTTGCCGACGAGCGGGTGCTCGGGCGCGAGGACCATGTACGTCACCCCGAAGAGCGTGTCCGGCCGCGTCGTGAAGATCCGCATCGAACCGCCCGGCAAATCCACGATAGGGAACTCGACCTCCGCGCCGGTCGAGCGGCCGATCCAGTTGCGTTGCTGCATCTTGATCTTCTCGAGGAAGTCCACCGTATCCAGGTCGGCGAGCAGGCGCTCGGCGTAGGCGGTGATCCGCAGCATCCACTGCTTGCGCATGCGCCGGACGACCGCGCCGCCGCACCGCTCGCACACGCCGCCGACGACCTCCTCGTTCGCCAGCCCAACCTTGCATGAGCTGCACCAGTTGATCGGAATCTCCGCCTTGTACGCGAGGCCCTTTTCGAAGAGCCTGAGGAAGATCCACTGCGTCCACTTGTAATACGCCGGATCGGTCGTATCCACTTCGCGCGACCAGTCGAAGGAGAAGCCCATGCGCTTGAGCTGGCGGCGGAAATTGGCCACGTTCTTGATGGTCACGTCGCGCGGGTTCTGACCGGTCTTAATCGCGTAGTTCTCCGCCGGCAGCCCGAATGCGTCCCAGCCGATCGGGTACAGGACGTTGTATCCTTCCATGCGCCGCTTGCGGGCGACGACGTCGAGCGCGCTGTAGCTGCGCGGGTGGCCGACGTGGAGCCCTTCGCCCGAGATATACGGGAATTCGATGAGGACGTAGTACTTCGGTTTGCCCGGCGTAAAACCCGGATCGCCCGGCCCGGCGGCTTGGAAAGTCTGCTTCTCTTCCCAGTACTGCTGCCATTTCTGCTCGATCTCGGTGAAATTGTAAGTTCTGGATGGCATTTCTCTTCTCCGTTTGACTCAAGAACGGTCGAGTGGAGGATTATATCGGTAAACGCGCGGTTTGCCAAATCGCCGACGAGCGTGGGATACGTCGAGTGAGGGCCGAGGGCAGCATAAGGTCAATGCGGATCGAATCCTACGCTCCCCGCCGCCGCCTAATCTTGACTTTTGTGGCTGCACTCCATGAGAATAATAGCGCAAAGGGATAGATGGCTTCGAGTAAGGACGACTCCTTGCGAGTTGGGCGGTATTCGCTGTGTCTGCTATTTACAGCAGCCCTCGCAGTACGGGCGGCGTTTGTGGCTTTCGCGGCGCCGCGCGGGGAGGTTCTGATTTTTCCTGACGCGGCGACTTACGATTCCATCGCCCGCAATTGGCTGGCCGGCAAGGGGTTCCGAGAGGACTCAAACCGGCAGGCCTCGCGCGCGCCGGGCTATCCGGTTTTCCTGGCGGCGTGCCATTCGGTGGGACTGCAACGGCCGCAAGGGATTTACCTGGTTCAAGCTGTGGCGGACTCGGCCATGTGCGTGCTGCTGGCTTTGCTCGGGCGAAGGCTCTACGGCGACGCGGCAGGCATCGTCGCCGGGTGCATCGCGGCGATCTACCCGTTCTTCGTCTATTTCACAGGACTGCTTCTGGCCGAGACGCTGTTCACGCTGGGGCTCGTGGCGCTGATGCTGTTCCTGTTTGAGTGCACGGACGCGCTCGGGAGATCCACATCGCGGACGCTGCTCGTTTCAGTGGTCGCAGGCGTGTTGCTCGGGCTGCTCGTCCTTCTCAGGAGTTCCCTGCTTCTCTTCCCGCTTTTCCTGTTGCCGATTTGGCTGGCTCGGCGCGGACATCAGCTCGAGGCGATGGCGGCATGGGGAACGATGACCGTCGTGATGGCGCTGGTGATGCTGCCCTGGATTGTGCGGAACTATGGAATCTTCGGGCGATTCATCCCGACGACCTTGCAGGTTGGCGAGTCGCTCTACGAAGCGAACTCGCCCTACGCCGATGGCGGGCCGGCGATGGACCGCATTGACTGGGTCAAGGAACGGGGCGGCCGGCCGATGGGCGAATACGAGAATAACCAGTTCTTCAAGAACGCCGCGCTTCAGTATATCCGTGAGCATCCGGGCCGGTTCTGCGCGCTGGCCGTCGAGAAATTCGCGCGGTTCTGGAACCCTCTGCCCAATTACGGGCCGTACCGGCGACCGCTGGGTATTCTGGTCAACATTTGCGCCTGGGTGCCGATAATTCTTCTCGCCTGCGTGGGCATCCTGAAGCGAAAGCGGGAAATCGCATTGCTGTTGTTGTTGCTCTCGCCGGTCGCGTACTTTACACTGCTGCACATGGTCTTTGTCGGCTCGGTGAGATATCGCACGCCCGTAATGCCCTTTGTGATCCTGTTGGCTGCATCAGGCGCGGAGTCGGTCCGGGCCTGGCGGCGGCGAAGCGCCCCCGCTCGGGAGACATGAGCCAGTGGCGGTTGAGGTCCGAAGGCGCCGTTTCAGGTGGGTTCGGTGGGTGATCTGGGGACTGGTCGTCCTCGCGATCGGCGCCGCCGTCGCTTGGCGTATTTTCCTCTCGCCGACGCGTCTGCGCGCCCTGGCCGAATCGAACTTGGCCGGGATGATCGAGGGCCGTATCTCCGTCGCCGAGGCGCAATTCGCGCTGGAGCACGGTATTGTGGTGAAGGGAATCCGGATCGAGGGCTCTGGTGCCGAGACCGCGCAGCCGGTCGCGAAGATTGAAGCGGTCACGCTGCTTCCAAGGTGGGGCGCGTTGCTGAGCGGTTCCTTTGTGCTGAAGGCGATCCAAGTCGAACATCCGCAAATCAACCTGGAGCTGGACGAAGCGGGCCACTGGCCTTTCCTGAGCCGGATCCATCTGCCGAAGACGACAGGCGCGCCGATGCCGCGGGTGAACGTCGTCGGCGGCGAGGTGCAGATCAGCAACATCGGGCCGCAGAAACGCATCCCCGACATGAAGTTCACCGGCATCGAGGGCAACCTTCGCGCCTGGGACGTGAATTCGGGCGCGTGGTGGTCGGAGTTCAGCGTGCCCGAGAGCATCCTGGGAAAGATTCGCATCGAGATTCATAATTCCGGTGTGAACGACCGGGTTCAAGGGAACCTGCGACTGATTGGCATCAAGCTCGGCCCGGAAATCCGGGACCTTCTTCCGCCACCGGCGGTTCCGACGTGGGACTCGTTTGCACCCGACGGGACGATGGACATTGACGCCACCCTGGCCTGGGATCCGGCCAACGAGCCGCCGCTGCAAATCGAAGGCGACGCGCAGCTCCACAATGCGAGCGTGAAGCTTCCGATGCTGCATGTTTCGGGTCCGACGTCGCTGACGAATATTCGCGGGCGCGTGGCTTTCAACCTGAAGGAAATCAACGCCCAGGGCGTCACGGGCAGGTACGGCGAGGCGCCTTTCGTCATCACCTCGGGGTTGGCTTCGCTCGAAAAGGACGGGCCTTTCGAACTGGCCGGCAGCGCGTACGGGTGCAAGGTCGAGGGTCTGTTCAAGGAGATGGTCCCGCAGGAGGGCCTGGATCAGATTCCGGCGTGGCTGAAGGAATACCTGCTGGACGCGAAGATCACCGGGCAGGTGGATGGCTCGCTCAAACTGTCCCGTGCGAAAGGAGAGAAGGAAGTTCAATCGAGTGTGGAGGTGAGCGCACGGGACTTGACGCTCTGGCAGGACCGACTCGGCTACCCGCTGATCCTGAACGTGAGCTTCCGCTGCGGCGGCGACGCGCTGTCGTTCTCGCAGGCGTCGGCCCGATGGGGCGGCGCGAGGATCGAGATGCCGCCGACGACGTTCAACTTCGCCGAAGGCGCAGCGAGGGATTTCTCGGTGCGCATTTCGGACCTGCAATTGGAGCCGAAGCTGCACGACCTGCTGCCGGCCTCGATCACGCAGGAGCTGGATGAAAGCGCCGTCGGCGGGATTCTGGACGTTGACTTCCACCTGGAACGCGCCGAGGGCGCCGCCGCACAGACACATACCCGGACACTGGTGTACCTGCGCGACGGTCACATGGCTTATGTGGATTTCCCTTACCCGGTTGAACACCTGTTCGGCCGGGTGGAGATCGGGGACGACGAACTGAAGGGCGCTGAATTCAGCGGCATGAACGGGTCGTCGCAGATCGGCGTGACGATCGGGAAGGGCAAGTACAAGGAGATGCCAGGCCGCCGCGTGATCATCCGCGCCATGGATGGCGTGCTCAATCAGGACGTCCGCAACGCGATGCCGCCATCCTGTCTGAAACTCTGGGATTCGCTCAAGCCCCAGGGAACGATCAACCTGGACCTGGACATTCAGTTCTACGATGACCCGAAGCTCGGCCAGGAAGAATCCGTTTTCACGTTCGACGCCACCCTCCCGAAGTTTTCCCTGGAAGCCGGTATCCCGTTGAAACTGACGGTGGCCGATATCAAGGTGGAGGAAGCGACGGAAGACGAACCCGGGAAGCTTTTCATTCGGGGGCGGTTCGACGTGGCCCGGGCAAGCCTGGGAGGCGTGCAGACGGAAGGCCTCCGCGGGACTTTCTTCTCGCGCGGCGGCGTGCTGCGGCTTGAAGACGTCGCAGGTGACTGCTTCGGTGGGCGCTTGGAGGGCAGCCTGGCGATCCGGGGCGACGCAGACGAAGCCTATGTCACCGCCGACGAGTTCCGGGGCGAACTCTTCCTCACGGACGCCAGCGTCCGTGACATCATTGAGGGGACGGATATCAAGGGAATGAGCGGATGGCTCAGCGCTGCGAGCAGGTTCGAAGGCAGCTTGTCCAATTCTCAGAACTTTCGCGCGACCGGCGCGATGGAGATCCGCGAAGGGCAAATCGGCGCGCTGCCCGGCATCCTCTCGGTCCTGAATCTTCTGCAGCTCAAGAGGCTCGGGGCGGCGGCGTTCCACGACATGGAACTCACGTACCGGATCAAAGGCTCCACGCTGATCGCGAATAAACTCAACTTCATCGGCACTCTCCTGTCGTTGTATGGCAGCGGGACCATGGAGCCGGACGGCAAGCAGATGGACTTCAAATTCAGGGCGTACGCGCTGCAGGGGATCCCGCTCGTCTCGCAACTGCTAGATCTGCCCGAGTGGATCATGGGAAACGTGTTCCCGGTCAAGGTCAGCGGCGATTACAGCGACCCGGTGTGGACACTGAACCCGGTGCTGTCGCTGACGCGCTCGATTCAGTCGGGCATAGCTCAACTGGTTCCACTGGACTTGTCGAAGCCGAAAAAGGCGCCGGGGAATGGAACCGCCCCGGTGAAATAGAAAAGGAGAAAAGCAACCGATGGACATTGCGGAACTGTTCGCATTCGCGCAAGAGAAAAGCGCGTCGGACCTGATCCTGACGGCGGATTCGCCGCCGATCCTGCGCATTGACGGAGAGATGCGGCTCGTTGCGGGGGACCCGTTGACGGCCGAGCAGACCAAGCAGCTCGTCTACGGGATTCTCGACGACAGCCAGATCGCGCGGTTCGAGTCGGAGCACGAATTGGATTTCTCGCTCTTCGTCAAAGGTACGCAGCATTTTCGCGGGAACATCTTTCTACAGCGCGGGTTCGTCGGGGCGGCGTTCCGGCTCATCCCGGAGCATCTGCCCAAGCTGGCCGAACTCGGTCTGCCGCCGGTCATCGAGCAGCTCTGTATGGCGCAGCAGGGACTCATCCTCGTCACCGGCCCGACCGGCCACGGCAAGTCCACCACCCAGGCGGCCATGATTGACATCATCAATGAGCGGCGCCGCGCGCATATCGTGACGGTGGAAGACCCGCTGGAGTTCATCCACAAGAGCAAGACCTCCGTCATCGAGCAGCGGGAGGTCGGCCTCGACACGAAGAGTTTCGCGGCGGCGCTGCGCCACGTGCTGCGCCAGGCGCCCGACGTCATCCTGATCGGCGAAATCCGCGACCTGGAGACCATTTCCACCGCGTTGACGGCTGCGGAGACCGGCCACCTGGTCATCACCACCCTTCACACCAACGACGCTATGCAGTCCATTGACCGGCTCGTGGACGTTTTCCCGCCGCACCAGCAGGCCCAAATCCGGTCGCAGCTGGCGCTCTGCCTTCTGGCGGTGATCGCCCAGCGGCTGGTGCCGCGTGCGGATGGGCACGGCCGCGTCCTGGCCGTCGAGTTACTGCGCAACAACGCCGCAGCCTCGCACCTGATCCGCGAAGGCAAAACCCACAACATCTACACGGTCCTCGAAACGCACGCGCGCGAGGGGATGTGCACCATGGATGCGAGCCTCAAACAGCTCTACCTGCAGGGAGTCATCACGCGCGACGAAGCGCGCCGACGCATGAAGAGCCCGGAGCAGCTCACCATGAGCGGCGTCGTTCCCACGGCCGCCGGCCCTGAGTCCCCGAAACCCCTGGATGTGTCCGGCGTTCATGAGTAATCGGGACGACGCTGAGTGCTGCGTCGCCGGCAATGCGGGCGGATGGCGAGAGGCATGGAATGAAGCTCCATAGTGTGCTCTGGATCATCGGCATCACTGGCGCCGCCGCCTCCGGCTGCGTATGGCGCGTTGAGGCAATCGCCCGCAGCCGCGCGTTCCGATGGGGCGGATGCGCGTTGCTCGCCGGGCTGCTCCTCCTGCTGCGATATCGGACGAAGACACTCGTTCGGGCAGACCTGCTTTCCGTCATCATGGCGTGCATTTGGTGGTTGCCGTTCGCGGTCTGGTTCATCTTTCAGAATTTCGGCCGGAGACGCACTCTGAGGCTCATGGACAGCGCCAAGATTTCGTCGAACTTCCGAGGGGCCGAAGCGGCCGCGAAGCGAAAGGACTACCAGGAGGCCATTCTCCTTTATCACCGAGCGGCGGCGGAGTATCCGGACGACCCGGACCCGCGCCGCTGCATGGCTGAATTGTTCCTGGAGGCCGGCTTGCCGGATGACGCGATCGTTTCGTTCAGGGATGCGCAGAAACTACAGAGGGAACCTGACGACAAACTGCTGCTCGCCTTCGCGATCGCCGACACGCTCGTGGAGTACAAGAAGGACGTGCCGGCCGCAATCCGGGTCATCGAGGATTTCCTCGCTAGGTATCCTGATGTCGCGGGCCGGCCTTTCGCCGAGGGACGGCTTCAGAAGATGCGCGAGCTCCTGGCGGAAAACCTCGCGCGGAAATCCTCGATCACGGTATGAACCACAGAGATCGCTTCCTCGTAGTCGGTCTGCATCCGGCGATAGACCGGACGCTGGAGATCGCCCGCTTCACAGCCGGCGGCATGATTCGCGGCCGGGTCCTCATGGTCGAGGCCGCCGGAAAGGGCGCCAACCTTGTCCACTCCCTTTCCAATTTCGGACACAGGCTCGTGGCCACCGGCTTCGTGGGACGACGGGATGAGGCGTTCTTCCTCTCCTCCTTTCGAGAGGACCGCGTCCAGGCCGAATTCGTTGCGGTCGAGAGCCCCACGCGCGAGAACATCACGATCATCGAGCGGGATTTCCGCAGGGACACGCACCTGGTCGCCGGAAAGCTTCGTGTCGGCCGAGCGGACGTGAATCGGCTGCGGAAAATCGTCGCGGGCGAGGTTGCCCAGGTCCGCTGGGCGGTGTTCAGCGGCAGTCGTCCGGAGGGCTTGCGCCTCTCCGACTACGCGCGCCTGCTCACCCTCTGCCGCAAGAGCGGCGCGAAGCTTTGTGTGGACGCCAGCGGCCCGATGCTGCGCCTGGCCCTGAAGGCGAGGCCGTGGATCGTCAAACCGAACCTTGACGAGTTGAGTGAATTGGTCGGCCGCAGGCTCTCTCGCGTGAACGAAGTTCTTCAGGCCGCCATGATGCTGACGGAATGGTGCGAGCACGTGCTCGTCAGTCTCGGCCGGAACGGGGCGCTGCTGGTCTCGCGGCAGGGCGCCTGGCGCGCCCGCGAGAGCCGCCGCGTTTTAGCGGCCCATACCGTCGGCTGCGGCGACGCGCTCCTGGCCGGATTTCTCTCCGCTTGCGCCTGCGGCAAGCCGCTGCCGGAGGCGACGCGGTTCGCAGTCGCGTGCGGCTCCGCGTGCGTACGCAGCTATCGCGCCTGCCTGCTCTCCGAAGCCGAAGCAGAACGGTTCCTTCCGGCCGTCCACGTCGCCGAACTCTGAAAGTCCAATGCTCTCCCTTGACTCGAACGCACGGAGGCGTTATATCCACAAGCTGCTCGGCTGGCCGGAAACCATTTCACTTGCTCCAGGAGAGGTCATGTTGCGCAAGGCGACGCGGCTGGAAAAAATCCCCCCGTATCTTTTCATGGAACTGCGAAACAAGATCAACAAGGCCAAAGCGGCAGGGGTGGACGTGATCAGCCTGGCGATCGGCGATCCGGTCGAGCCCACGCCCGGACCGATCATCGAGGAACTCTGCCGTGCCGCGCGCGACCCGGCGAATCATCCTTACCCGACGGACGAGGAAAAAGGCATGGCGGCGCTCCGGCGCGAAGTCTGCCGCTGGTATGCCGAGCGTTACGCCGCACCGGTCAACCCGGAAACGGAATGCCTGATCCTGATCGGCTCCAAGGAAGGCGGCCATCACTTCGCGCTGGCAATGGTGAATCCGGGCGATACCGTGCTGGTGACCGATCCGGGCTATCCGGCTTACAGAGCGAGCATCTGGCTGGCCGGCGCGGAGCCTTACGCGGTGCCGACGACCGCCGAGAACGACTTTCTTCCCGATCTCCGCAAAATCCCCTCCGGCGTGGTCCGGAAGGCGAAGGCGTTCTACCTGAATTACCCCAACAACCCGACCGGCGCGGTGGCCACGCCGGAGTTCCTCACGCAGCTTGTGGCGTTCGCGCGGGAGCACTCCATCGCCCTCTGCTACGATAACCCGTACATTGACATTGTTTTTGACGGGGCTAGGCCGCTGAGCATCCTCAGCATCGAGGGCGCCAAAGACGTGGCCGTCGAGCTGAACAGTTTCTCGAAGCCGTTCAACATGTGCGGCTGGCGTCTCGGCATGGCGCTGGGGAATGCGACCGCCATTGCGGCCATGGCGCAGGTCAAGTCGAACACCGACAGCGGCGTGTTCAACGCGGTGCAATACGCCGGCATTGCCGCGCTCAAACTGTGCGCGCCGGAGGTGGAGAAGATGCTCCTCGTGTACAGCCGCCGGCGCAAGCTGGTCGTGGACACGCTCAATTCCATCGGCTGGAAGTGCGCCCCGCCGAAGGGGACTTTCTATCTCTGGCTGCCGACGCCGGAGGGCCGGAACTCGGCGGATTTCGCGGCGCAGCTTTTCGAAAAGGCCCACATTGTCGTCGCACCCGGCAGCGCCTACGGGAAGTTCGGCGAAGGGTACATCCGGCTGTCGCTTACGATCACTGATGATCGCCTGGAACAGGCGATGGATCGTCTCAGGAAAGCATTTGGCTGAAATCTTCGGGCGACTGGCCGCCGGCGCGCGTCATCTCGGCGGGGCGCTGCTCGACCTGGTCTATCCGCAGGATTGCATCGGCTGCGGAAGGGGCCCGATTCTCCCCGATGGTTCCTGTCTTTGCGACGCCTGCTGGACCGCGCTGCCGCGAATCGGCCCGTGGCAGTGCCCGCACTGCGGGGATGAACTTGGACCGTATGCCGCTGGCGCGGGCGCCTGCCGCAGTTGCGCTCGACACAAGGGGCTCTATTTCCGCGGCGCAGCCGCCGTGTGCCGCTATGAAGACGTCGCTCGCCGGATGGTCTGGGAGTTGAAATACCGCGGAGATATTCGCGCGGTGCCGTGGATGGGACGTGAACTCTACGGAAAGCTTGCAGAGAAAGATTGGTTCCCGCAAGTGGAGGCGCTGATTCCCGTGCCGTTGCACTGGCGGCGGCGCGTTCAGCGGCGGTTCAATCAGTCGGAGTTGCTGGCTCGGGCAATTTCTCGCGTCGCCGGCAAGGAGGTTCTGCCGCGCGCCTTGCAACGCAGGAAACAGACGACGCCGCAGGTCACACTCGACCGTGCGCGCCGAGCGGAGAACGTCGAAGGCGCGTTCCGCCTCCGGAGGGCGAAACGTATCAAGGGCAGAGTCATCCTGCTGGTGGATGACGTGATGACCACGTGCGCGACCGCTGAGGTGTGCTCTCGCGCGCTCCTGGACGGCGGCGCAAAGAGCGTTTACGTGGCTATCTACGCGCGTTGAGCGACAGGCGCCGATGCGGGCCACAGCCGCCGCTCATGAGCGCGCGTAGCGGTAGATCGTGCCTCGGCTGATTTTCAACAGCTGAGCGGCTTGGCTGACATTGCCATCGGCCTTTGCCAGCGCCCATTTGACCACTGCGCGCCGAGCGACTTTCAGCGGCTGAATGCGTCCCTGGGCGAGTTGGTTGACCATGTGTACGATTTCCTCGGGCATCGCCAGAGTCTGCTCCATGTTGTCTCCTACCTGCCAAGCGAACCGCACCACGGCCTTCGATCAAAGGCCTCAGCGCATTTGCTTCTCGGCGGCAACTGAGAATTAGCAAAGCACGTGCCACTGTGCATAACGAGCCGCACCTGCATGCCAGGACGACCGGTTCTCCATCACTCCGTAAGACGTAACATGCTGGTATTAGGCATGTTATGCCACTTTTAAATAAACGCGACGATTATTGCCGTTTGAGAAATCGTTGTCGCCGCGCATTACTGCGAAGTGATTTGAGACACTCACGTCAAGGGAGTGTCCGAATGTAGAATTCCGGCCTCGCGGGCAAATAGAAAGTCACACATACCGGTACATGCAAACAATTGGTCAGGCTGGCCCCAGCCGGATTCCGAGCACGATCGTCCGGCGTTTTTTGCCTTGACACCCGTGGAGAGACACGCTATTCTGCCGATGCAAAACCTGTCTGCGGTAGCCCATGCGAATTCCGGGGTCACGCGAGTTCGTCCGAGCGGTTCTTTCGTGGTCGTCGCGAAGAGGGCGGGTTTCCAGGTAACCGGGCGCGCGGCTTTTGGGAGCTATGACCATGCCGGGAGAGCAGCCGAAACAAGGCGCAGGGATCGGCGGGCCGGATCGTCTGTCGGAAATCCAAGCGAGGATTGACGGGCTGACGAAGCTGATCCAGCAATATGACATGGCGCGAATTGCAGCGCGACGGACGCGCACGGGCATCAGCATTGTCATCCTGTTGATCGCGCTGGGGTTTGCGGCGGTGCTCATCAGCACGGCGTACAGCTTCTGGCATGCCGGTAAAGAGCGGGAGGCATTCCTGGCCCAACTTCAGGCCCGAATGCTGAGCACCGAGAGCGGCACGCTCCATGAAGCCATCCACATGGTCCGCGAAGTGGCACCGATCTACGCGGATGAGGCCAAGAAACAATTCAGCCGGGAATGGCCCGGCATCCGGGCCAAGCTCTACACCGAAGGCGACCTTTTCCTGGCCGACCTGAAAGAGCAGGGTAAGGAGAGAATCAAGACCAGGCTGGATAAAGTCGCGAAAGAAGCGGAGCAGCGGCTGAAAGTCGAGTTCAAGGAACTCGACAACGACCAGACACTCGCCACGGTCATGGACAACGTGCAGAAGGCCTTGCAAGGCGCGGCGATGGACGTCCTTAGCGCCCGCACGGAAAAGGCCAAGGAGCGCCTGATGGCCGTGCAGGAGAAAGCCCTTGATTTCGTGCCGGCGGACACCAGCGGCAGTACTTTAGTAGAACGAGTGGGAAAGGCCTGGGATCAGTTTCTGCTTTACGACGTTGGCGTTGCGAAAGAGGCCCAGCCGTGACCGGTGGGGCCGTGTCCGGGCTGAAACCACAATCCAGGAGGAACTGACCATGGCCGAAGAACTCGACGGGCGCCTGAGCGAGATGGAGAAGTCGCTGACGACGCTCGAATCTCAGGTGCGCGAGCAGACGCTTCGCATGCAGTCAAGCACGCGGGTCACGCTGGTGATCGGCATCATTCTCATCGCCGTGCTTTTCGTCTGGCTCTCGTTTCTCGCTTGGAAGATAAAGGAGGAGATGAGGCCGGAGCAGGCGGCGGAGACTGTTGCCGCCATGTTCACCAACCGCATCCCGGCCCTGAAGGACGCGCTGATCGAGCACGCGCCCGAGGTCGTCGCGAACGCGCGCCAGATGGCGGTGAGCGACATCCCCGTCGCGCGCGAATGGGCCGAGAAAAAGTCGCTGGCTCTCCTGGATCTCTTCGCTCAGAAGTTGGAGGATAGAGCGGACGAGATGGTCGGCAAGATCGTCGAGGCGCACCGCGCGGATCTTCAGCCGCTCATCGAGGCTGCCGCGAACTCCGCCGATGCCGCCAAACTCCAGGAGATCTTCAGAAAGTCCATGGAGGACATGTTCGGCCAACAGTTGGACGACGTTCTCAAGGATTTCAACGCAACGATGACCGGAATCGAACACAGGCTCGATCGCTACAAGCTGCCGGACGCTCAGTTGAACCCGGATGAGCAGCTTGAGAAAACGGCCCTCATTGCGGTGATGTTCCTGGTGGAGCAGACCATCCATGAGCCGGGCGCGGCTATGGGGACTTCCAACCCGGTTCCGACGCCCGCTCCGACCACAGAAAGTCCGGCCCCCTGAGACGCTGTGAGACTCACGCAGCCATGACTGCGTGTATCGTCAGAGCGGCCCGCTTGACCGGCGGGCCGTTTCTGTTCCCGAGCCTGAAATCCAGTTGAGCGGAGGGCGCGCGTTGCTTCGAGGCGTGAGATCCGAGGTCCGGCTGCCCTTTCACGCGCTGGCCATCTACTGCCGCCCGGCAGGGCTTCAGATCATGGTCCCATGATGGGACATTGTTGTCGAGAGTCAGAAACGGAGTGACGGCTGTGGCGTCGAAGCGAATTCTCATCGCGGACGATCATCCTCAATCCGTCGCTGCCGGGCGCGCGGCGCTGAATGCGGATGGATACGAAGTGATCGCCGCGAAGACCCTTCCCGAAGCGGCGCGCGCTCTCGGCGAAATGCGCCCCGATCTGATCGTGCTCGACGCCGCATTGCCCGGCGGAGACACGGTTGCTTTTTGCTCCTCGCTCTCTCTCGCGCGCGGCCCGAAGCGCGTTCCGGTCCTGATCCTGGTGCCGCCGCGGTGCCCCGAGCATCTGCTGGCGGGTTTGCGTCCGTTCGGGGGCGAACGCCTGTTCAAACCGTTCCACGCGGCCGACCTGCGGCAGCGCGTCAAGGCGTTGCTGGCCGAACGGCCCGCCCGCGCTTCGGGGGACAACCTGAATCCGGCTGAGACAGCCTCGGCCGGCGCTTTGCGGGAAGAATCGGCCGTCTGGAACTCCGCCGGTCTTTCGGGCGCGGAATTGGGAGGCTGCCGGCTCGAGCAGGTGCTCGGCCACGGCGCGACCGGCGCGGTTTACCTGGGCCGGCATTTGCTGCTGGACGTGCGGGTCGCCGTTAAGGTTTTCAACGCCTCCTCGGCGCCGTGGAGCGAGGAGAACCTGCGGCGGTTCATTCGCGGCGCGCGCGCGGCCGCGAAGGTCGAGCACCCGAACCTCGCCGGCGTGCTCCATGCGGGACGCGAAGGAGAGTTCTACTTCCTGGTCCAGCGCTACATCGAGGGCGAAACGCTCAAATTTCGGATCGAGGCCGCAACCCGGCTGGACGAGCTGTCCGTCGTCCGCCTGCTGCGGCAGATCGCGGCGGGGCTGTCGGCCATGCACGCCCTCGGGATCATCCACAGGGACGTCAAGCCCGCCAACATCATTCTCGCCACGTCGGGCGAAGCCGTATTGACCGATTTCGGCCTGGCGCGCGCCGCCGCCTGGTCCGATATCTCGAGCGAAACCGGGATGGTCGGAACGCCGTTCTACATGTCCCCCGAACAGTGCCTGGGGCAGCCGGCGGATGCGCGGGCCGACCTTTATTCGCTCGGCGCCAGCGGCTATCACGCCGCAACCGGGCGGCCGCCGTTCATCGGTGACACACCGGTGCAGGTGGTCCGAGGGCACACGCAGGAAACTCCGCCCTGGCCGCAGGACCTGGCGCCGGCGCTCTCCGGCGAGCTGGCGCAGGCGCTCATGAAACTCCTGGCGAAGTCGCCCGACCAGCGTTACGCGAGCGCTGAGGAATTGATCCGCGCGCTGGAAAGGCCCTGAACGAGCCTTGCGGTCAGTCCGCCGTCGCCTTCGCGGCGTCGGCCTGCCTGCGGATCTGGCCGAGGCTGAGGTTCTCTTTCCAGAGGAAGATGAAGCCGACGAGGACGACGAAGGGGATATTGAGCGCCCAACTGAGCCAGGAGTATCCGAACCATGCGTCTTCGGACCCTCGCGCGATGAGAGCGGCGGCGCCGAGGATCGCGGCCTGATAAATTCCGATGTAACCGGGCAGCGGCAACAGGGCAACGCTGATGGCCGTGATCGCGAAGACCAGCAGCGCGCCCGGGACGGTCATTGCCATGTCCGGGAAGCAGTAGCCTGCCAGAAGGAAGAAGAGCACCTGTATTCCCCAATGCACCACGGAAAGGAACAGAATCGCCGTCACCTGCCGCCAACTGCGCAGTGTGTCCAGCCCGAGCAGAAACGCGCCCAGAAAACCTTCAACCTTGCCGCGAATGCGCTGCGGGAGCGGCCGGACGAACCGCACCAGAGCGTTCATCATCCATTGCGGGTACAGGCGCAGCAATACGAGGAAGGCGATGGCGAGGCCGAGGAGGATCCCAAACTCAAACCTCGAGCTGCGGAGGAGACTCATCCAATGCCGGCCGGCCTCCCCGCGCACCGTCGAAGGCTCCAGCCACTGCAACGCCAGTATCAGAAAGAGCGCGACGGTGGCCATGTCGAAGACGCGCTCCAATGCGATGCTGGCGATGGCCGTCGAGGTCCGCGTTTCCCCTTTGATGGACAGCACCGCCGCGCGGATCAATTCCCCGAGGCGCGAGATGATGCAGTTGGCCATGAACCCGATCATGATCGCCGAAAGCAGCGTGCGGTACCGCGTGCTCTGCGCAGGCCCCAGGATGATCCGCCAACGGAGGGCCTTGACCGGGTACACGAGCAGTCCGGCAAGGATCGCCAGCGGCGCGAACGCCCAGCGCGCCGAATGCAGGGTCAACTTCAGTTTTCCGAAATCGCACTTGTAGTAGAAGGTGACGGCGATCGCCCCCGCGACGACGACCATCGTTACGATGACGAAAATCATATGTCGGATATTTCTCATTTTTCGTTCGACGCCTGGAAGTCGAACTCTTTCAGCAGGTTTTCCAGCAGTTCCAGCGGCAAGCCCACCACGTTGCTGAAACTGCCCTCGATGCGCTCGACGAAGCGGTCGCCGGTTTCCTGAATGGCGTAGGCGCCCGCTTTGCCCGTCGCCTCGCCGCTGTCAACGTAGGCTTCGATCTCCGCGTCCGTCATCGGCCGCAGAGTCACGCGGGTCTGATCGGAAGCCACCCGGCGGCGGCCCGTTCGGGCGTCCAGCAGGCAAAGGCCGGTCACGACGACGTGTGGCGCGCGCGCGAGCCGCTTCAAGATCGCGATGGCGTCCGCGCGGTCGCGCGGTTTGCCGATGATCCCGTCCTCGGTCGCGACGAGCGTGTCCGCGCCCAAAACGACGCCGTCCGTGAGGCGGTCGGCCACCGACTCCGCCTTTCGAACAGCGAGCATCTCGGCGACCTCGACTGCCGAAAGTCCCGGAGGAACGGTTTCGTCCGCGTTGGGGCTTACGACCCGGAAAGGCCGCCCCAGACATTTCAGGAGTTCGAGCCGCCGGGGAGAACTGGAGGCGAGGAACAATTCCAGCATGCCGCTCTCGCGTCACACTCCCTCTGTGGCTGAAGGCTCGGCCGATTCGCTACGGTTTCGGGGCGGCGGGAGCCGGCGCCGCCGGCGTCGTGGCCGCCTCGATCAACGCGGCCTCGCGTTCTCCCAGTGGAGTGGAGGCGAGAGCCAGGCCGTGAATCGCGCAGGTCCGCAGCAGTTCGTCCGGATCGTTGATCAGCGAGCGAAGCTGAGCTTGCTGCTGGGGGCTTATGCGCGGGCTCACCGCGAGCAGTTTCTGGAGCGTCGCGCCGGCTTCGCGCCGGACCTCGGTCGGTTCGCTGGCTGCGACGAAGGTCTCGAAAACCAGGTCTCGGAGCGCCGGCTGAGGCAGATTGCTGATAGCTCGAAGCGCCAGGATCCGCATGTCGTTCGGCTGGTGCCTCAGGAAACCGGCTGTCGCGATGCTCAGGTCCTGCGTCGGGTAGCGGGTGGCCGGCGGCAGAACCGCCAGGGCCTGAAGAATGCGGCGCACCAGCATGACGTTCTCTTGCACATCCTCTGCGGCAATTGTTCCGCGTGAGGAATTGGCCGCATTAGCGATCGCCACGTCCACCTGCGCCGGATCGGCATTCAAGGCCATCACGTCGGCGACGCGCCCCTTGACCTTGACATTGGCGCGAAGTTTCTCGACCCCGTCGGCCGACGCGAGCAGGATAATCGGCAGCCTGAACGACCGGGTGTCCGCACGCAGCGAATCAACCACGGCGACGGTCTTGTCGCCTTCGACGCGCGCGTCAATCACCAGAACGCTGAGAGGTGAGGCGGTTTCCTTGGCTCGCCGCACGATGTCCCCCGTTGCCTTTTGCATTTCGAAGATCAGGTGGGCTCCGTGCGCCGCCTTGGCCAGGCGCTCGAACAGATCGGCGTCGCCGGTGAGTATGGCCACGCGGGGCCGCACGGGCGCGCCGAGTGCGGCCGCAATCACTCGGACGGCCTCATCGGTTCCACCCAGTTCGCCCATCGGACTCAACTGGACGAGCGCAAGGGCCGCTTCGATTCTCACGAACTTGTCCGGGTAAGTCATGGCGCTGACCAGGGTGTTCTCGCGCGGCGGACGCGGATCGCCGACACTCGCGAGCGCTTCAACGCAGCGGCGCGCCAGCGGCTGGTTGTTGTCCCGGAGCGCGCGGCCCAGCGCCGGATAGAGGTACTCGGCGCCGAGGGCTTCGTTCGCCGTCTTTATGGCCTGAGGGTCCGGGGCCTTGTCTTTCAGAGCGGCGGCTTCTTCGAGCATCATGTAGTTATTGCAGATGCATAGCTCGATGAGGTTGGGCGAGGAGTGTTTCTGTTCCATTCCCGTGAGGATCGCTTCTGCGGCCATCAGGCGCGGATAAGCCGCAGAGGACACAGGCTCAAGAATCAGGCGTTCTGCGTAGTTCTTGCCGTCAGGGTTCCAGCGCCAGATCCCCCGCGCGGCATCGGAGGTCAGTTCGAGCAGGCCGGGATCTGCATAGTAATAACGCTGGGCCAGGAGGAAGTAAGCGTCCGCCGCGTTCAATTGCGCCGCGCGGGCGGGATCGGAAATAATGGCGGCCAGCGCATCGGAGGCGGCCTTTCTGACGTTTTCGGGCTGAGCGGGATTTTCCACGATGGCGGCGAGCGGAGGCGCCGCGCGCGCGTCGGGGTTCCTTGCGATGAGGGTCGCAAGGACGTCGGCGTCGCCGTTGCCGGCATGGCGAAGAGCGACGATTAACGGAGGCGTGGCCGCTGTGCCCATGGAGCGCAGGACGATGAATGCAGCGAGCTTGCGGCTTCCACTGGCCATGAGCTCATTGCTGAGCGCCTCGTCGAGCAATTGCGGGACGGCAAAGGCGCCGATGGCTGTTAGTTGTCGAATGGCGATCCAGTGCGCCTCGATGTCGTCGGAGGTGGACTTCTCGATCAACGCCTTAATGGTCGCGGGATCGTGGGGGATGTTGCCGGCCTCTTCCTCCGACTTGCGCAGGAGAATGCGGATCTTGGCGCCGACTTTCGGATCCTGGAGCATTTTGATGAGGAGCGCCATGTCCGTCTTCTGGCGCAAGTCCATCGCTTCACGCGAAGAGGGATTCATTTGCAGAACCTTGTCCAGTTCTGCGGCGGCCTTGTCGTACTGGCCGTCAGTATAGAACTTGAGGGCCGCGTCGAACTGCTGCTGCATCTCCGGTCGGCTGGTCTTTTCCTGGGCCGAAGCCGGCGTCCAGGATCTGATGCCGACCGACGCCACGATCAAGCAGCACGCCATCAGGAGCCTTCGACTGGAGCGCATGCCTTCCTTCCTCCTTGTTTGCGGCGCACCCTTTGGGCGCAGATTCCCGGGCGCCTGAGCCGCGGGAGACTCACTCTCCGCGGATCAGGTCCCGATAACTCTCCCGCTTGCGGATCCGCTGCGTCCTCCCGCGGTTGACCAGCACTTCGGCCGCCCGAGGCCGGGCATTATACGTTGAACTCATCGCCATGCCATAGGCCCCGGCACCGAAAATCGCGAGCAGGTCGCCGCTTTTCACGGGCGGCAGACGCCGGTCCCGAGCCAGGCAGTCGCTAGTCTCGCATATCGGCCCGACAATGTCCATCGTTTCGAGCCCGGTTTCCGCAGCGCCCCGGCCGGGAGCTCCGAGCAGGGGAGCGGCCGGCCCGCGGACCGGCCAGATGTGATGATAAGCTCCATACAGCGCCGGACGGATCAGGTCGTTCATCGCGGCGTCAATAATGACGAACTTCCGCCCCGCCCATCCTTCTTTAACATAGATGACGCGGCTGAGCAAGATGGCCGAATTCCCGACGATGAACCGGCCTGGCTCGATGATCAACCGCATCCCCAGTTCTCGAGCGATCGGCTGGATCACCGCGGCGTAGTCGGCCGGCTGGATGACCTTGCCCCCGTCGTAGGAAATGCAGAAGCCGCCGCCGACGTTGAGCATGCGCGGCCTGGCGCCCAGTCCGCGCACTTCGCGGATAAACCGCCGGACCTTCACGAGCGCGCGACGGATCGGCGCCACGGAATAGAGCGGCGAACCGAGATGCACGTGGACACCCGCAATCTCGAGATGGGAATACTGCGCCCGGTTCGCAAAGAGCTCGCGCGCCGTCGGCAGGTCAATGCCGAACTTGTTCTCCTTCCGGCCTGTGGAGGTTTTGGCGTGGCTCCGCGCATCCACATTGGGGTTCAGCCGCAGCGCTACCTTGGCCGTGCGGCCTGATCGCGCTGCGACCGCCTCGATGGCGGACAGCTCCGCCTCCGATTCGACGTTGAACATGTGAATGCCGGCGCGCAGGGCTGCCGCGATTTCGTCGGGCGTTTTCCCCACGCCGGCGAACACGATCCGCGACGGCGCGCCGCTGGCTTTCAGGACGCGGAACAGCTCGCCGCCGGAGACGATATCGAAACCTGTGTCCGCCCGCGCCAGCAGGCGAAGGATGGATAAATTGCCGTTGGCCTTGACGGAGTAGCAGATCAAGGGGCGCGCGGCGCGGAACGCCTGCCGCAAGTCCTTGAGCCGCTGCGTCAGCGCAGACCGGCTGTAGACGTAAAGCGGGGTTCCGTGGCGGGCGGCCAATAAGGCGGCGGGCACGTTCTCGCAGTAGAGCTCGCCGTGGCTGTACCGAAAACCATCCATGTTCACGCTGTTCTCGCGGATCGTCTTGAGCGCCCGAGGCCTCACGCCTTCGGCAAACCCGGGTCGGCGGGCCGCGTTGAACCATATAGAAAGCAAGAGTATAAGGTGCCCCTCGAAGGGCTGTCAAGCGGAAAATGGGTTCCGCGCTCGGCAACTCCGCCATTAAGGGACCGGGCCGCCCGAAAGCGTTCGCCGCGCGTTGACAAGCCCGGCCTCTCCAACTATACTCGCCAGGAAGGTTGCCCATGTAAAAGAGAAGCGAATGGCCGCCCGACCGGAAATTGCTGAACGGATTCCCATCGAGAAGGTCGAGGTCGAATACGAACGCGCCTCGGTGTCCTCGAAGACGCGGAAGCCCGGCTTCACCCGCGTGCGGCTCCTGGCGATCAGCCAGACTGAGATCGAACTGGCCACGCGCGAGACCATACCGGTCGGCGAAAAGCTCAACTTCACCCTGCACCCCAAGGGCGTGGAGAACTTCGTCAGCGCCGCGGGCGAAGTCAAGAAGAAGACCGTCCAGATCTCCGTTCTGAAGCAACCGGCTTTCGCCGTCACGGTTCAGATCGGCAAGCTCACCAGCGACCAGGCGGCCAAGCTGGCATGGGCCGAAGAGCAATTGATGCGGCGGCAGCGAACGGTGCTGCGGCGACGGGAAGAGGAACAACCTGCCGCTGCCGCGGCGGTTGCGGACGGTCAGCCTGCGCCGGCGGCGGCGACGGCCGTCGCCGAGCGGCCGGCCCCCGTGGAAGCCCCTCCAGCCCCCGCCGAAACGGCCCCGGGCGTCAAGCGGCCGGTCGCATTGCTTCAGTTGCTTGAGGCGCTCGACAAGTTCCAGGTGAGCGACGACCTGGTCTTGGCCATCGTGGAAGCGGCGGAAGCAGGTGACGTTGAAACGCTCTATGCGGCGAAGCCGGAAGAGCTCACCAAGGAGGCCGAGGAATCGTCCGTAGCGGACTTGGCCATGCCGTCGGACGACGTTGTGCGGCCGATGAACATCCATCGCTTCGCCGACAACACGCGGCTGTATTTTTCCGAGACGAATGCAGTCATCGGCCCCCCCTCGGGGCTGATTTATCTTTCCCGGATCAAGACGCCGCAAACCTGCTTCGCGCTCGAACTGGGCTCGGATAGCATGATGAACGCCGCCGGTGGGCGAAGCTTCAAGCCGGGGAGCATCCTGATTTTCTCGACTGAGGCGAAGGTGGAAAGCGGCGACTATGCCTATGTCAAGGCGCGCACGGGCGACGAATTCGCCCAGGTCTTCATCGAGAAGAACGAGGACTTGCGGCTCCGCCCGCTGAATCCTGAATACCGCGAACACGTTGTGCGCCGCACCGAAGTCCAGACCGTGTGCAAGCTGGTCGGCTGCTACGAGGATTTGTCCGGCTGATCGCTCAAGGAGAAGAGGGCATGGCAGAGGTCGAAAACCGCGAGAAGGTCATGTTGCTCACGGAGAGCTTTCGCATTCTGGGACAAATGCGCCTCGGCCCCGACGGAACGATCTGGGACTTCAAGCATCGCGTCAACGAAGGCTTTGCCACGGTCTACGACGCGCAGTGTTTCCGCCACAGCGATGGCAAGCGGATGTATGATGCCACCGTCGTTGAGGTGAGCCGTCACGCGGTGGTGGCCGTCTTCCGGCAACAGGATATCGCCTTTATCAGAAAGGAACCGACATGAGCGTCCGGGAGTTTCTGGCGAAACATACGGCGACGAGCCGGGCGGCGCTGGTTTCGACGGTTCTGTTTCTCTTCGGGGTGACCGCGGGCTGCAGCAGTTCGGTGAGCCACGAGGATATGGAGCGGGGCATTGACCACCCCACCCGGGACGTGGCCACGATCGCCGAGGCCCGCGCGGTGGACCTCCAGGATGCAATCAACCGGTTGCAGCAAGAGCAGAATGACCTGGAGAGGAAGCGATCAGACTGCCTGGACCGGGCCGCCTCCTATCGCGCCAAAGCAGCCGCAGTCTGGTCAGACCCGTCGGTGTCCGAGGGGCAGCGTCCCTCCGTGGCCGATCAGTTCAACACGCTGGCCAACGAGAGCGAGGCGAAGGCCTATCGCTACGGGCAGATTTCCGAGGCGTGCGCCTCGCGCATCGACCTGCTCAAATCCCAACGTTACGATCAATTGCGCCGGGCGGAAAATTATCAAAACATGAGTGTTCCGTCGCCAGCCTCGCAATGAACCTGGAACGCGGGCGGGCGATAGGCGGCCGACGAGCCGCCTGCGGTGATGGCAACTTTCCATGACGACCAATCCGGTTTCGCCGGCGCGCTGGTTCCCGCCGGACGAGTTCTACCTCGCCGACCTGTGCATACGCTGCGGCGTGTGCTGCGGATCCACGGACGGGCACCCGTGTGAACACCTGCGGCGCGACGCGGACGGGCGCTACTCCTGCGAGATTTACGAGAACCGGCTGGGATTTCACCGAACGGTGGACGGTCGCGCCTTCATCTGTGTACCGATCCGAAAAGTGATCGAGACCACCGGCGGCTACGCCGGCTGCGGGTACGTGGAAGAGATTCGGCGCACGCGCAGAGGTCTGGGGCAGAAATCTCCCGACGTGGGGCGGCGGACGAAACCGTGAACCGGGCTCGGCGGGCGTGACTGGAGTCGGCGGACGATTCTCTGGCACGTGTTGCGACCGGCTTCAGCGTCTCTTCTCGAGCCGTTCCTTGACTTTGCGCATGACGATGAACTCGTCGCGCTCGCGCTCCTCCAACGCATCGGTGATGAAGCGCAACGTCTCGACGTAGGCGGGGATGAACACCTTTTCGAGCGCGTTGACCCGGCGTTGCGTTTTTCGGACCTCGCGGGCCAGTCGGAAGACGGTGTTCTCGATTTCCGCCAGCCGGTCTATGCTCTCCATTGCGCCGGCGAAAGCCGCCGTGACTTCGTCCAGCGTGGTGTTCCCGGCCAGCAAGCTGGTCGCGGGGCCGGCAGCGGGATGCTCGGCCGAAATGGTCGGCAGATAAACGCCCATAAGCGCGCGGGTCGAGACATCGGCGGAATGCTCCGGCCGGGGCGCGCCCGCATCCGAGGTCAGCCGCAGCGCGCCGTTCCGGATCAGCGCCTCGCGGAGCGCCTTGAACGCCGCGTCCAGCTTCTCCTGGACTTCCTTTTGAATCTCTTTTGTCTTCTGGACCGTCCCGATCAGCTCGAGGATAAGAATCTGGCGCTTTTCCTCGAGCATCTCATATCCTTCGCGGGCGAAGCGTAGGTCGCGCTTCAGACGCAGCAGGCTCGATTTGGTAGGCGGAACGTCCAGCTTGGCCATTATTTGTCTTTTCGGTAGTGTTCGTCCATATCCGCGTCGCTCAGGCGGTGCAACTCCTCCCTGGGCAGAACGGAGATCACGTCCCAGCCCAATTCGAGCGTCTCGGTGATGGTGCGGTCGTCGTACTCCTGCTGCGCCAGATACCGGCGCTCGAACTGCTCTCCGAATTTCAGATATTGCTTGTCAAGCGGCGGCAGTTCCTCTTCCCCGATGACCGCCGCCAGCGACTTGATCTGCTTGACCTTGGCGTAGGCGGCGAAGAGTTGGGCGGCCAGGCGCGCATGGTCCTTTCGGGTCTTCCCTTCGCCGATGCCGTCCTTCATGATGCGCGAGAGGCTCGGCAGCACGGCGATCGGCGGGTAAATCCCGCGCCCGACGAGTTCCCGGTCGAGCACGATCTGGCCTTCGGTAATATAGCCGGTGAGGTCGGGGACCGGGTGCGAGATGTCGTCCGAGGGCATCGTCAGGATCGGAACTTGCGTGATGGATCCATCGCTGCCTGTGACGCGCCCGGCGCGCTCGTAGATCGAGGCCAGGTCGCTGTAAAGGTAGCCGGGATATCCTTTTCGCGCGGGGATCTCGCCGTGCGCGATGGCCACTTCGCGCAGCGATTCGCAGTAGTTGGTCATGTCCGTGAGGATCACCAGAATGTGCATGCCGATGTCGAACGCCAGGTGCTCTGCGAGCGTGAGCGCCGAGCGGGGCGTCAGCAGCCGTTCGACGGACGGCGCGTCCGCCAGGCTCAGGAACATCGCGACCCTCGACAACGCGCCGGAATCCTCAAAGTTCTTGACGAAATACTGGGCGACGTCGTGCTTGACGCCCATACCGACGAAGATGACGGCGAACTCGACGTCTTCACCGACGAGCTTCGCCTGGCGGGCGATTTGTGCGGCGACCTGGTTGTGCGGCAGGCCGTTGCCGCTGAAGATGGGCAGTTTCTGCCCGCGCACCAGCGTGTTCAAGCCGTCAAGCGCGGAAATGCCGGTTTGGATGAAGTCGCGCGGATAGACGCGCGAGTATGGGTTCATCGGCTCGCCGTTGACGTCGCGACTCACGCCGCCGATCGGCGCGGGCCCGCCGTCGGTCGGGCGCCCCAGCCCGTCGAAGACGCGCCCGAGCATGGATCGCGAAACGGCCAGGTGCAGCGATTCTCCCAGGAAACGCACCTTCGTCCGCAGGTTGCTCAGCCCGGTGGTCCCTTCGAGGACCTGCACCACCGCGCTCGTTTCCGTCGTGTCGAGCACACGGCCGACGCGCTGGTTCCCGGACGGATCCGTGACCTCGACCACTTCGTCGAAACCGACGGCGTGCCGTGTCTCGACCAGCAGCAGCGGTCCGTCAATGCGGGAGACGCCGACGTACTCCATCCCCTGATCGGAAAAGGTCGCGGCGGCCGACTCCGGCTGAGGCGTCTGGGACATTTCTCCTCCGGTCATTGCAGCTCCTTCTCGAGCGCGTCGACCTGGCTGCGGACGAGGTTCTCAAGCGCGTCGAGTTCCTCCGGCTTCGAATTCGGAATCGTGGATTTCGCCCGGATTATCTGCTGGATGCACGGCAGGGCGCGGATCTGGGCCAGCGTCGCGCCGCGTTCGATGAGATGGTTCCCCCGTTCAAGGAAATCAATGATGATCTTGAGCAGCCGCACCTGTTTGCGGGGATCGCAGAACATGTCCACCTCGTCGTACGCGCTCTGCTGGAGGAAGCCGTCTCTGAGGATCTCCGCGATGAGCAGGATCAGGCGCTGCGAGTCGGGCAGCACGTCCGGACCGACCAGCTTGACGATCTCCTGAAGACGGTCCTCCTGCTGAAGCGTGTCAATGGCTTTCGTGCGCAGGGCGCGCCAGTCGGGCGCCACCTCTTCCCACCATTCCGTCACGTCGTCCACGTATTCGCTGTAGCTCTTGAGCCAATGGATCGCCGGATAATGCCGCGAGTAGGCCAGGTCGGTGTCCAGCGCCCAGAAGCATCGGACGAACCGCCGCGTGTGCTGCGTGACCGGTTCCGAGAAATCGCCGCCCATCGGAGAGACGGCGCCGATGATCGAGACGGACCCCCGGCGTCCGCACAGCGTGACGACGGAGCCGGCGCGCTCGTAGAACTGGGCCAGGCGCGTCTGGAGGTAAGCCGGATAACCTTCCTCGGCCGGCATTTCCTCGAGGCGGCCGCTCAATTCCCGCAGCGCTTCGGCCCAACGCGAGGTCGAGTCGGCCATCACGCCCACGGCGTATCCCATGTCGCGGTAGTACTCCGCCAGCGTGATGCCGGTATAGATGGAGACTTCGCGCGCCGCGACGGGCATGTTCGAGGTGTTCGCGATCATGACCGTGCGCTCCATCAGCGGGTGGCCGGACTTGGGGTCCACCAGTTCGGGGAACGAGGTGAGCACGTCGGTCATCTCGTTGCCGCGCTCGCCGCAGCCGATGTAGATGATGATATCCGCGTCGCACCATTTCGCGAGCGAGTGTTGCGTCATCGTCTTGCCGGTGCCGAACCCGCCCGGGATCATCGCCGTGCCGCCCTTGGCGATAGGGAAGAACATGTCAATCACGCGCAGGCCGCTGATCAGAGGGGTGCTGACCATTTCGCGCTCACGATACGGTCGCGCCATGCGCGAGGCCCATTCCTGGGCCAGCTTCAGGGTGCGGTCGCCGGCGGGCGTGCGCACGACGCAGATCTCCTCCTCGACGGTGTAATCGCCAGGCGCGACGATCTTTCTCACCGTGCCGCGGCAGTTCGGCGGCACGAGCACCCGATGCTCGATCAGCGGCGTCTCCGGCAGAGTCCCGATGATCTGCCCGGCGTGGACCTCTTCGCCTTCCTTGACCGAAGGCGTAAAGCGCCACCGGCGCGCCGTGTTGAGGGCGGGGAGTTTCTCTCCGCGCGGGATGAAGGCGCCTGCGCTCTCGGCGATCTCGCGCAGCGGCCGCTGGATGCCGTCGTAGATGTTCCCCATCAGCCCCGGACCGAGATTGACCGAGAGCAGTCTTCCGGTCGGGTAGACCGGCTGGCCGGGCCGCAGGCCGGAGGTGTTTTCGTAGACCTGCATGGTGCCGACGTCGCCCACGGCGCGGATGAGCTCGCCGATGAGCCGCCGCGGACCGACCTCGACGACCTCGTACATTTGCGCGCCGCGCATGCCGACGGCCTCGACGATCGGGCCGTTTACGCGCGTGATCCGGCCATGGTCCGTTGGCCGCGATGTCGGTGAATTCATGCTTCCTCGAATAATATCGGGATCGTGAGCTTCTGCAGGCCGGGCCGGAGCCGGCGCAGCCGCTCCTCAAAGGTATTGTCCCACCGCAATTTTCCGTCCGCTGATTCCACGACGACTCCCTTGGACGGGCCGGGCTGCACCTCCACGCGGAGGTTGACCGTCGCGCCCTCTTTCTGGAGCGCGGCGACGATTTCCGAGGCCAGGGAGCTTTCCTGCAGGTTCGCCCCGGGCGCGGCCGTCACCTTCACCACCAGGTCGCCCGCGGGCATCTGGCTCGCCGCGGCGACGGCCAGACGGACCACGGCTGCCTTGTACGCCTCGCCCGAAATCTCGGCGAGCTGCGCCGCGGCTTGCTCGAGCGCCGCCTGGATAACCGTGTCTCTGGCGTGCAGCTTGCCGCGCGCAACCTGCTGCTCCACCATCCGCAGCGTCATCTCCGCGCGTTTTACCGCGCGGGCGCGATGCTCCGCTAGGATCTTCTCCGCCTCGGACTGGGCGGTCGCCTTGGCCTGGCGCACGATTTTCTCAGCTTCGGCTCTGGCCGCGTTCAGGATTTCCTCCGACTTGCGTTTCGCGTCCCGCAGTATCTCGTCCGCCAGGATTTTCTGCGCATCCTCTGTTGCCATATCAGACCTTTACCCCGATCGCCTGCCGGATAACGTCGCTCAAGCTCTTCCGCCCGGCGAGCCGCCCTCGAGCCCCTGGGATTTCCACCACTATCGGCAAACCGCCGCCGAACCGGAGCGCATCCACTTCTTCCTGCATCATCGCGGCGACTTCCTGCGTGAGGATGACAACGCCGGCCTTCGAATCCCGCGCGCTCTTCAACGCGGCCAGCGCCTCCGTGCGGCTGTTGACGGCGTTTCCCGCAACGCCGGCACACCGGAAGCCGAGGACCGTGTCCTCGTCGGCGATGACGAGATAGGGGTGCTTCGCTACTTGATGAGCGTCCAAAGCATGATTCCCATGATGAGCCCGTAGATCGCGATGCCTTCCGCAACGACAACGAAGATGAGCGACTTCATGAGCATTTCGGGACGTTCGCTGGCCATCCCCAGCGCCGCCGCGCCGACGCGGCCCACCGCCATGGCCGCCGCAAGGCACGACAGGCTCACGACGATGGCCGCAGCGAGAGCCATGGTAGACTTGTCGCCGAACCCCGTTGCGGCCTTGACCGCCGTCTCCGTCTCCGCCGCCAGGCAGGCCTGCGCACCGAAAGCCGAGACAACGACCGCAGCCAGCAACGCCACCATGAAGAACTTCCTGCCGCCCTGCGCCATTTTCCGTCTCCTTCCTGTGTGTGAAGTCCCGCCGAGTCTCACCCGATCCTGAAGGGCTGGTATCCCTTCCCGGCGCCTTCGAAGAACTTGCTGAAGAACTCATAGTACTCGAGCCGCAAGTCCTGTACGAAAACGACCATTCCTTCCAGCAGTATGACCACGATATTGCCCAGGACGATCACCACGCCGCCCCAGATGACTCCCACCGGCAATTGATGCACAACCTTTTCAAGGCTGAAGATGGCCATGCACAACCCGACGTGCGCAAGCGCGAACGCGCCGACGCGGGCGAACGAGACTGTGTTGGCAAGGAAGCCGGTGATCGTTTCCATCATGTCCACGCCGCCGCTCATGAACTCGACCAGCGCGCCTTCGGACTCGTGGCCTCGGTGGACGAGCCGCGCGTAGATCAATTCCCTGAAGAGCAGGAGCAGCAGCGGCGCGAAAATGAGCCACACCACCAGCCACGCCGAGCCGGAGCCGAGCAGGGCATACCGCAAGCCCAGCCCGATGGCACCCCAATAGAAGATGATCCCCACCACGCCGACGCGGTCCATAATTCCGTGAAAATAGTCGCCGCGGCGGAACTTGTTGATGATATTCACCACGATTCCCACGCTGATCAGCACGATGCCCAGCGCGACCGGGATGACGAGCATCGCAACCACGTTTTTCATCGGCTCGAACTTCCAGCTATAGCGCAGCCATTCTTCGTAGCCGAACACGCTGCCATACAGGAAGCCGAAGGCCGTCGCGGCGATTCCGGCCAGGCTGATGATCGTTCCGAGGTCGCGCGTCTGCGGTGTGCCGCAGCGCTTGCGCATCACGAGGCCGACGATCACGAGCACGACGCCCTGGCCGACGTCGCCGAACATGAGGCCGTACATCACCAGGAAGCTGATCGCCACGAGCACCGTCGGCTGGAGCTCACTGTAGCGCGGAAAGCCGAAACTGGTGACCAGCAGTTGGAAAGGCCGTATCAGCGGGTTGTCCTTCATCAGGACCGGCACTTCGTCGGGCGGCACATCCGTCTCTTTCGGATCGCGAACCTGGAGGAACAGGCGCCCCTCCGTTTCCTGAAGAAGCCGGCTGGACGCGGACGCGACCCGGTCGGTCGGCAGCCATCCGCTGATGCGGCAGGTGCTCTCGGTGCGGCTGAAGTTCAGCGACGCTTCAAGCAGGGCCAGCTCCAGCCCGAGGCTGCGCTCCAGCGATGCGATCTTTTGCGCCTCTGTCCTCGCGACCTCTTTCAGTTCCTGGGAGATGCGCTCCTGATCGCTGCGGATCTGGTCCAGCCGTTTGCGCATCCGGTCCAGGATCGTCGCCGGCGCGCCCCCGGCGAGCGGAGAAATGTCCTCAGCCACGAAGTTGTGCTGCCTGAGCTGCGCATCGAGTTCGGCCCGTCGCTCTCGGCTGGTGACCGCGACAAGGTTGCGGCGTTCGCCCGCGGCCCCTCCGCTCAGAAGGACGATGTTCTGGCCCGCGGTCGCCTGCAGTTTCGCCAGGTCCGTTGTCTTGATGCTGCCCGCGGCGAAATGGAGGAAGGGCGATTCGAGAACCTGCGACAACGGCACCGTAACGGCGCTCAACATCTCGAAACGCACAAGCTCATCCTGGATTCGCTCTGATTCGGCCTCGATCTTCGTTCGCAGTTCGAGGAGCGGCTCAATATGCCTTTCGAGCTCGACAATCTCCCGCTCCACCACGTCAAGAGGCCTGTAGGAACTCTCCGAACTCGGGGGCAGTTCCCCCAGGCCGACTTTCTCGCGAATCGCATCGAGCCGGCTCACCAGCGCGCGGCAGTGATCCACCTCCGGGCTGCGGTCCGGAAGCGCGACCTGATCGGCCTTTGTTTCCGGGCGGATCTTGACCAGTTCCAGCACGCCCATCCGACCAAGCGCAGTCGTGATACGACGGGCATCCCGGTCGAGGATGACCATGTCCAGGAACTTCATTTTGGCCGGCGTGAGAGACATCGCTTCTCCGTCTAACGAACCAGCAGCAACCCGCTTTCGATATCCGCGCGCGGAAGGCTATGCCGCACGCTCTCCGTCACCCGAATGAGGTTCGCGAACTCGATGCGCCTGATGTAGTAGTAGGCGATCACCGCCGGGATGGCCACGATGGACTCGAGGAAGCAGCGCGCCGCGAGCCGGTACTGTTGCAGCAGGAGCGCGTTGTCCAGTTGCCGCAGTGAGAGGATGCCGCGCCGTTTTTCCTGCGGGAGAAAGCCGCGCGGCAGCGCGTTGATTACTTGCCCCAGATCGTGGGCGGCATATAATCGCTCGACGAGGTCGGGCGTCAGGTAAAGGCCGCTCGTCACGATGAACGGCCGTATCTCGGACAGCGGCCGGCCGTAGTTGAACTTCGACCGCAGAATGAAAGACAGGTTGCGCAGATCCACGTCGAACGCCACCAGTTTCCGGATCCACTCTTCCGTGCCGTTGGAGAGTTGCAGGAGCTTCCGACAATAGGCGGCATCAAGCGCCGTCTCGATGGCAGCGCTGTCAGGCGTTTTATCAGCCTCGATCGCTTGGAGCATGGCCTCGCGGAACTCCGCGATGGGCACCTGCGCGGCGAACCGGCGCAGGTCGGGCGCCTCGAAGAGGCGGCTCGTCGGCAGCGCTAGCCAGGCGGGCGTCGGCGCCATCACCGCTTCGGCTTCGGCGATCGTCTTCTTGGAGACGTACGCGCGCAGGACAACCTTCAGGTTCTCAAGCTCGAAATGCACCATCAGCCACTGGACGAGGTGGAAGACGCCTCCGGAGAGATGTCGCGAGATTTTGTCCAGGTCGCGGACCTGGTCCGAGAGCAAGTCCCGTTCGAACGCCAGGTGGCCTTCGAACGTGTCGCCGGAGCGGACGCGGCGGAACAGCTCCGGCAGGCTCTTGCTGTCGGCGAGTGCGACCAGGCGGTTTCCCTCGAAGAGCCTGCTCCGCATGCCGCGCACTTTGGCGACGATGAAATCGTCAGAGGTTGCGGACTCAGCGCGCTGCTTCATTTCTGCCTTGTCGCCGCCCGGCGAATCTCATCACCGGCGGGCGGCCGATGAAAGAAGTTCAAACACTACCGGTCCAGCAATTCGTCGAGGATTCGTTCGACCGCTTGCGGCGCTTTCAGCTTGCTGCGCTCGATGACGAGCGCGTCATCCTGCATGGCCTGCGCCACGCGCGCATCGCGTTGTTTCTCGGCGGCCTCGATCGTCTGCGCCGTTTCCTTGTGCACTCGCTCGACCGCATCGTGTTTGGCCGACTCGATGAGGTGCTTGGCCTCTTCTTCGGCATGGGCTAGGATTTCCCGCGCCTGCTTTTCGGCTTGGCTGACGACCTCGCGCGCCTGGCCTTCGACGTCGAGCACCTGCTGGATTACTTTGCGGACTCCGGCGCCTTCCACGTCTATTCCTCCGAGCGGGGGATGTCGTTCTGCTGAATCGAATGAAGGATTGAATGGGGACGCGAATCCTTGCCGGCGCGGCGGAGGAAAGGATCGCAACTTATCCCGGAAAGCTCCTGTGTCAACGCAGCGAACCTTCAAAAAACTCCTCGGAGGATCGCAGGATCTCGGTGACCGCGGCCGGGGAAGCGGCCTTCTTGATGCTCTCAATGGCCGCGATGTGGCGGCCGAGCTGAATCACGCGCGCGAGCAACCGCAACTGGACGTCTTCGGTCGGAGCGCAGAGAAGAAAGAAGACGTACGTCCGTTGATGATCCAGCGCCTCGAAATCGGTTCCTTCGCGGCAGACGGCCAGCGCGACCCGCGGTTCCTTGAAGAGCCCGGAGATCGGCCGACGAGGATGCGGGATGGCGATGCCATGACCGATGGCAGTGCTAACCATCCGTTCCCGCTCCAGCACGCTTTCCAAGAGCCGGCGGGGCTGCCGAAGGAGTTTCGAGGCGCGCAACGGTTCGACCAGTTGCTTCAGGACCTCTTCCTTCGTGCCCGGCGTGACCTCCAGGTTCATAGCCGTCACCGGCATGAGTTCCGTGAGCGGCGGAAGTTTAGGCGGCTCTTTCCGCGCCGGCGCGCTCCGCACGGACGGGATTTCCATCTGCGCCATCAGCCAGTCGTCCACGACCGACCGCATGAACCGCCACTGGCTGGCGACTTTCGCCGCCGGGATCTTGCCGGATTGCGCCATGCGGAGCACAGACTTCTCCGACACTTGCAGGTATTCCGCAACTTCCTCCAGAGTCATAACCTCTCTCACGGCCTGAATCCGGTCCATCTCGACTTTGTCCTCCCTCCTGCGCTGGTGTCCGTGGGGGGACATTATAGTCCATTCGCGTCCAGAATCAAACCTTTTTCGGCAATTTCTTGAATGCTGCTCTTGACGGCTCGCAGGGGCGTTGCTAAGTTTCAGCTTCGTTCGGTGGCCAACTTCAAGTGGCGTCTGGTTTTTGCCAGAGATCATGATCATCAAAGACCGTTCCTGGTCTGTGGGCACGCTGGCTTTCATGGCCGCGGTAGGGGCCTTTCTGGCGGCCTTCCTGGTCTATCCGACGATCTATATCTTCAGCCAGGCGTTCTGGATCGAAGGACATCCCTCGCTCGCCTACTTTCGCAACATCTTTCAAAACCCGCCCATCCGGCAGTCCATCTGGAACAGCATTCTGCTGGGACTCGCCACCACGGCCGCAACGACGCTTCTGGCGGTGCCGCTGGCGGCCGCGGTGGCGCGTTACGCCTTCCGCTGGAAGGGGATCCTGACGGGCCTGCTGCTCGTCCCGATGATCATGCCGCCCTTCGTCGGCGCGATCGGCATGCGGCGGCTGCTGGCGCGGGAAGGATCTATCAATCTGATCCTTCAGAAGCTCGGCCTCCTCTCGCAGGGAGTGGATTTCCTCGGAGCGAGCGGGTTCTGGGCGGTCGTTCTGCTGCAGGTGCTGCATCTCTATCCAATCATGTACCTGAACGTGGCGGCGGCGCTGGCGAACGTGGACCCTTCGCTGGAAGAAGCCGCGCGCAACATGGGCGACCACGGGCTTCGATTGTTCCGGAAGATCACCTTCCCGCTCATGCTGCCGGGTTATTTTGCCGGCGCGGTCCTGGTGTTCATCTGGGCATTCACCGACCTGGGCACGCCGCTGATCTTCGACTACCAGCGCGTGGTTGCGTTCAAGATCTATGATGCGGTCAACGACCTCAATACCAATCCGATGGCGTACGCGCTGGTCGTCATCGTGATCGTGCTCGCGTTGGCCGCGTTCGCCGCGGCCAGGTTCTGCTTCGGCGGCCACGGCCACGAGATGCTTTCGAAAGGGACCGTCGCCGCGCGCGAAAAGCCGGCCTCGCGGACCGCCTCGGTCCTGATCTATGGCGGCATCCTGCTCCTCGCGGCCGTGGCGCTGCTGCCGCACTTCGGCGTCTTCCTGACTTCAATCACCGCGAAGTGGTCCGGCACCATATTCCCGACGCAGATCACCGGCGATTACTACGTGCGGGCGCTCCATAATGAGTTAGCGCGGACCGGCGTCCGCAACAGTCTTTTCCTCTCATTCGGCAGCACGCTGATGGACGTGCTGCTCGGCGTCGGCATCGCCTTCATTCTTGTGCGCCGGCGCTTCCAGGGATCGGGATTGCTCGACGCCCTTGCCATGATGCCGCTGGCCGTGCCCGGCATCGTGCTGGCGTTTGGCTATGTGGCCGGGTTCAGCGGCACGCCGCTCGATCCGCGACACAATCCCTTCCCGTTGCTCATGATTGCGTACTCGGTGCGCCGGCTCCCGTACATGACGCGCGCTGCGTACGCCGGCTTCCAGCAGACGAGCGTCACGCTCGAGGAAGCCGCCATGAACGTCGGTGCAAGCCCCATGCGAACGCTCTCCAAGATCACTCTGCCATTGATCCTGGGAAGCCTCATCGCCGGGGCGATCCTCACCTTCACGTTCGCCATGCTCGAAGTCTCCGAAAGCATCATGCTCGCGTTCCAGCAGCAGCACTACCCGCTGACCAAGGCGATCTACCAACTCCAGACAGTGCCTACGGAAGGAGACTTCATCGCGAGTGCGATGGGCGTAATGGCGATGGTCCTCCTGGCTGCGACACTGTTGATCGCCGGCGCACTGCTCGGCAAGCGGATGGGACAACTGTTCAGGGTGTGAGAACCGGCTCAGGAAAGGATGCCTCATGCAGATCGGTGAATTTCAACGAAACATCGAGAAGACGTACTACGATCGCGATTCCGCCCGCGGCATGGGCGGAACATTCATGTGGTTCATCGAGGAAGTGGGCGAACTGTCCACGGCCGTCAGAGAAGGCGATAAAGAGGCGATGAAGGGCGAATTCGCCGACGTGCTGGCCTGGCTCTGCACCGTTGCGAGTCTCGCCGGAATTCGCATGGAAGAGGCCGTCCAGAAATACGCGCATGGCTGCCCGCAATGCCACAAAATACCGTGCGGCTGTTCTCACAAATCATGAGCCGGCCGGTCCTGCGTCGCTTTGGCCCCCTGCGCGCGGATGCGGAGCAGGAAAACATACTCGCCCGCTGCGATGGCGGCCGCTGTCGTGTCTTTACTTTGCGGGCGCTTTCGACGCTTTTTCGGCAGGAGACGCGAGGGGCCAGAGCGCTTTCGCGCAACGGAAGCCGACGTTAATGTAGCGCCCGTTCTCGCGGCCCGCCATGCGGGTCGTGGCGCTCACAGCGCGCTCCAGCGTCATTTCCGGCGCCGGCGGCGCATCTTTGCACTCATTGAGTTTTGCTGACCGCGGCGCTGTCCCGCTGACCAGGACCAACCGGCGGATCACGCCTGAAGGGTCGCGAACGTCCAGCCACTCCTTCAGCTCTTGCTTCATGGCAAGGCAACCCGTCGAGAAATTCAGCGGCACCTTCTGCCGAGGCGTCAGAACTTCTTCCGCGCGAGGCTTGGGAACTTGTCCCATGCGGGGCCTGGGACCTTCTCCCATGCGGGGCCTGGGACCTTCTCCCGCGCGGGGTTTGGTGCCTTCTTCTACGCTCACGGTGGCCACGCCGCCGATCTCTTGACCGGCCGTCACCTGAAATCTCGACTCGGCCCAGTAGTCCCAGCGAGGCATCCACTTGCGGACCAGGACGTACGCGGAATCCTCCGTGCCGACGACGCCCAGGTACTCCATCTCGATGTCGGCGCGATATCGAACCATCCACTCCGGCGTCTTGGGGGCGGCCGCGAGGAGTACCTGCACATCCGTGACTCCTTTCGGCAGGGGGACCGCAACCACGCGGGTCGGCCGCTCTTGCTCCATTCCGGCCCAGGAACTGCCCTTGACGATATAGAACTGGGGCTTGGTGGGCATTGCCGATTGGACTGAACCCGGCGATACGGCCGTTGAGGACTCCAGCGGTGTGGCCGTCCACTCCGCAACATTCCCGGCCATATCCATGCAGCCGCAGGGACTACAATCGCCCTTGGCGCTGCCGACGGGCGCGGGGCCGAATCCCAGCACGGCGTTGTCCGGCGCCCACGTGTCGCCCCAGGGATAGAGTTGGCCCAATGGTCCGCGACAGGCGCACTCCCATTCTCTCTCCGTGGGCAGAGTGCAGCCGGCCCACTCAGCGAACGCCGCGGCTTCCGACCAAGTGACATTCGCAACGGGCATTTCCTCGTTGCCCTGCTGCTCCGCCCAGCCCGGCGGCGGCGGTCGTCCCGTCGCGTGCAGGAATTCCGCGAAGCGGCCGCGCGTGACCTCCTTGATGTCCATGAAGAGTCCGAACGGCAGGTTCACCGGCTCCCGGGGATTGCCCTGGCCGCCTCCGACGATGTATTTCCCGGGCGGGACCAGCACCATTCCGGGCGGCGGCTGCAGTTTCGGAGCAATGCTCGTGAGCAGACTGCGCGCGTCGGGGTCGGCCGGCACAAGATCGAGGGCCGCGACGGCGGCATGGTACGCCGCGTCCCACTTGGATGCCCGGAACGCCTCTTGGCCGGCTTGCACCTCGACGGCGCAGTCGTCGAGCCGCTTCTGCGCCTGAGCGATCTTCGACGCGATGGGATCGCCATGGAATCCGAACTTCTCCGCGACCATCTGGTATCGCTCCAACGCCGCACGCCAGGCGCCGGTCTTCTCGTCTTGCGCTCCCAGTTTCGCCTCGCCCTGCTCGATGCTATCGCGGATCTCCTCCAGCCGCCGCGCGGCCAATTCCCGGAACTCGGCGACCAGCGTGACAGGGGGGCCGGCAAGGATCTCCTGGTACTTCTTGAAGCCTGCAATCAATGAATCGAGGTTGCCCTTGCCGGCGACGGCTTCCGCCGCTTGGCACCGGGCGCGCGCGTCGTCGTTCAATTTCTGCATTTCCGCCGACAAGTCATTCGCCTTCTCCGCGTAGGTCGTGTCGGGATAATCCTTGGCGATCCGACTGCACCGTGTGATCGCGTCGGAGGTGTTGCCCGCCTCCTTCAAGGCCAGCGCCTCGTTGTAGGCCTTCTCCGCCTGCATCCTGGTCTCCGCGCGCGCCCCCGGAATGTACACGAGGAAAAACCAGAGACCCAGCGCAATGACTCCGAGGAAAGCGAGCGCCGCAAGGATCGGCCTGAGATACAGCCGCTCGGAAAGCGGCGCTGCGGGTTTCACCTTGGGCAGTTTTATGACTTTGGGCGCCTCGCGAACCTCGCTCTCGGCGAGTTCGCGCGCCCCCCTCTCGGCAAATTCGCGCCCCTGGGCCTCGATTTCTTCAGCGACGTGGAGCGCCGATTCGTCGCTGGGGTCCAGGTCGAGCGCCTTCCGGCAAAGGACCAGCGCCTCGTCGAAGTTGCCTCGCCCCGCCTCTTCGGTCGCTTCCTTGAGATAGCTGCGCTTCAGGTTGAGGTTCCCCAGCTTATCGTGCGCGACGCGGAGGCGCCTGTTGAGTTCGCTGTCGCGGGGCCGGAACGCCGCGGCTTTCTCCCACTCGGCGACGGCGTGGGCGACGTCGCCCTGATCGTAAAAGCGGTTGCCCGTGGTCATCGCGATGGTGGCCGCCTCGACCCTCTCGGCGAGGTCCTTCCGGCGGGCGACGATATCCTCGTAATCGTCCGGAAGCGCGCTCCAGAACTCCAGTGCGCGCTCGGCGTACCCCTCGGCGACCATGCGTTCTCCGGCCTCGTAGGTCTGCCGGAGGAACCGTTCGCGGCGCTGGCTGACCCGTTCGATCCAAGTGCGAGCGCTCAACTTCATGGAGGCGTATTCCCGCGTGCGGAAGCGCTCGAGTTTTTTCAACTCCAGCAAAGCCGAGTCGAATTGGTGGTCGGCGACGAACTGCCTCGCTTTCGCCTGAATGCCCTGCGCCGCCATGCGCAGCTTGCTCCGGTGCCGGGCCAAGTCCGTGCCACAGCCGGGACATTGCTCCACGTCCAACCGGTTCTCGACCTTGCAGGAGGGACACTCGTCAAAGATGTCCTCAAGGGTTGCCCCGCACTTTTCGCATTGGCGGGCCCTCGGTGCGCTCTCGTGCCCGCAACTGGGGCAGGTCGTGAGGCTGAACACGCCTCGGACTTTGGGACCGGCATCTTCTTCCTTCTCGCGCTGCGCCTGCGTGATCCGCGGCGTGGTGGCCAATTCGTGCAGCGCCCGAGCCATCTCGTCGGCGCTTGCAAAGCGGTTGTTCGCGTCCTCCCTGAGCGAGTGCTGGATGATGTCGTCCCAGCGCACGTCCAGAGTGCTGTCCACCTCCGTGGGCATCTTGAACACGCCGAGCGGAAGGTTCCCAGTGATCAGTTCGTAAAGGCAGACGCCGAAACTGTAGATGTCGGTGCGCTCGTCAACGTTCTTGGCGCTGGTGAGTTGCTCGGGCGCCATGTACTTGAGCGTGCCCATGGTGTGACGGTCGAGCGTGACGTCCAGGCCGCCTTGCGACTTGGCCAGGTGCGCCAAGCCGAAGTCCGCGATTTTCACCTTCTCCTCTCGGTTGATCATGATGTTGCCGGGCTTGATGTCGCGGTGCACCACACCGTGCCGGTGCGCGTATGCCAGACCGGCGAGCGCCTGTTCGCCGATCTGCAGCACCTGGTCCGGCGCGAGTTTTCCCTCCCGGCGCAGGCGGTCCTTCAGCGTCTCGCCCTCGACGTACTCCATCACGATGAAATAAGTCTCGCCTTCGCAGCCGCGGTCAATCACGCTGACGATATTCGGGTGATTCAGATTGGCGAGGACCGTCGCTTCCGTCGCAAACCGTTGGACGAAGACCTTGTTCTTGGCGAGATCTTTCGGAAGGATCTTGATGGCGACGGTGCGGTTGAGGGACAACTGCCGGCCGCGGAAGACGACCGCCATGCCGCCGGAGCCCAGGAGCGCCTCGATGGCATAATTGCCGAGCTGTTGGCCCGGCTTGAAGCCTGGCGCGACATCTTCGGCCGCCTCGGATAGATCCTGCGCCGCCTGTTCGGAGATCCTGGCCTCGCAATGCGGACAGATGAGCTGTGCCAAGTCCGCGTCGGGCTCGACAGTGAACTCATGCGCGCAGCCTGGACAGGTGACGTTCTTCTCAGCCTGGGGCATTTGAACTCTACATATCCCGTTTGCCGGTTGCTGGAACCATAGCCAGTACAACAATATCGGAAAGAACGAGCGTCTTGTCAAGATAGAGGCACTGCGGAATTTGCGCCGTGAGCTATTTTGCCACCCGATGGCGGCGGCCCGCGGCTTCAAGAGGGCCGAAGGCCGGCACGCGAAGTCTTTCCGAGGCGAAATCTTCGCCTTGAAAGCGGCTATCCCCTTGCCGGCTCAACGACCACAACGGTTGTCAGCTATACAGACGCTTCACTGCACCGATGGCAGGTACGAAGGCTGAGGGGATGAACTGCAATGACACAATGGGCTGTGGGATAACGGGTTACAGCAAAAGGTCCAGTCCGCTCTGGGATTCTCAGAAATTTCGTAACCGCTCAAATTGCATCCACTCGCACAATTGGTGTACTATAATGCCATGCGCCAGCTCTTCTCGCAATGGGCGAATGCACCCCATGTCTGCGACGCTTTACTCCTTGGGCGAACATCTTCGTACGAGCCTTCAGAGCGGCTCTATATTCGCCATCCTCGCCGCATTTGCGTTTGGAGTGTTCGTCGGGTTCACACCGTGCGTCTATCCGATCCTGCCCATTACCGTCGCCTACATCGGAAGCATCGCCCGCGGCAGCAAGCTCAATGGATTGGTTTACTCGCTGATCTATGTCCTCGGCATGGCGATCATTTATTCGACGATCGGCGTGATCACGGCCATCACGGGCAGCCAGATCGGGAGAATCTGGAACAACGGCTGGGTGCTGCTGGCCTTGGCGAACTTCTTCATACTCCTCGCGTTATGGCAACTCAAAGTCATCCAGATTTCGATGCCGCAGATCATTCGAGGCGCCGACCCGCGCCGACGCGGCGCACTCGGAGCTCTGCTGGTCGGCGGCGCGTCAGGTCTGGTGGTCGGTCCCTGCACGTTGCCGGGGCTCGCAGCGATGGTGACGCTGGTCGGCGCCAGCGCGCGCGGAGGCTCGGCGGGGTCGGTCATCTTCGGCGCTGCCGCGATGTTCGCTTACAGCCTGGGACTCGGCAGCCTTGCCATCGTCTGCGGCACGTTCAGCGGAATCCTGACGAATCTACCGCGGTCCGGCGCCTGGCTCAACGCGATCGAGAAAACCTTTGCGGTCCTGCTGATCGTGGTGGCGGAATGCTTCTTGATCTATCTCGGGCAGAGCGCAAAGTTTCCGCTGCTGAGTTCGCTGACGGCGCCGAATACGCCCGCTGCCATGGGAATCTCGCCGGCACCGGCGACGCCCCGGCCCGGCAGTGGAGCGGGCGTCGGCAACCCGGCGCCCGACTGGCAGTTGCGCGACCCCGAAGGAAAACCTGTCGCGTTGGGCGACTATCGCGGGAAGAAAGGCGTTCTCATGGCGTTCTTCGCCACCTGGTGCGCCGCCTGCATGGAAGAGGTGCCAAGCCTCATCGCATTCCAGAACAGATATGAGGGCCGGCCGGTCGAGTTGATCGGTGTTGATTACGAGCAGCCGGCGCATGTCGTCAAACAGTTCGCCGAGGCCAGCAAAGTGAACTACAAATTGGCGTTGGACCCGGACGGGGCAGTTGCCACGGCCTATGGCGTGGTCGGCTTTCCCACATTCGTCGGAATTGATGCGGCGGGCGCTATCCGCTACTTGGACAACGCCTTGCCCGGCGACCTGGACGCCCTCGTCAAGCAGCTCGAAACGGGTGGAGCCGCGGAGGTCAAGAAGCCATGAAGATTGCGCTCGCGCGCGTGATCCGGAAGGCGATCCGGAAGGAACAACAGGCGCGCAACCTCTACATAAGGGCGCACAAGCTGGCGCAGGATCCGGCGACGAGGACGCTGCTCGACTCGCTGGCCCGCGAGGAGGCCTCGCACGCAGCGCTCCTCCGCGGCAAAGGACTCAAGACGTTCCTGGCATCGAAGCCGCCGCCCATCCAGGACCTTCGGATCGCCGAGTTTCTCGTCCCGCGGAGGCTCTCCGCGCAAGCGACGTTTCAGGACGTGCTCATCTACGCGATGAAACGCGAAGCCGCCTCCTGCTGGGCGTATCAGGCGCTTGCCGAGGCGGCCGAGGACGGAGCGACGCGCCGGCTCTTTTGCCGTCTCGCGCAGGAGGAGCGGTTGCATCGCAACCGGCTTGAGCGAGTGTATGACGATGTGATCTTTGGCGAGAACTGACGCGCCCGGTCGCGTGTCGTGCGCAGCGGTCTGCGCGTTCTTGGTTTAGCGAGGAAGGGAAAGCGTATGGATCAATCCACGTCGCCGAAGGTTTTCGTCTGCCGCAACTGCGGCCGGATGGCCTCCGATAGCGGCCATCTGTGCTCCCCGCGGCCGCATACCTTGATCCAGTACTGCAGCTATTGCGGCGCCGTCGCCGAGGATGCGCGGCATCTCTGCGCGCCGAAGGTGCTGCAGATCCGCTACTTCTGCAAGAACTGCGGCCGAGCCGCGACCAGCATGAATCTGTTGTGCAGCCCGGTCGCCATTCCGCAGGCAAGGGCGGAGACCCTTCCGCCAAAGCAGCACGCAGTCGCGCCCCACGCCGGCGGGAAGGCAACGCATGCTCCGGCCGCTCGGAAAAAAACGGCGAAGAAGCCCGCCGCGAAGAAGGCCAAACCAGCTTCCAGGAAGAAGCGCTCGAAGCCGAAATCGAAGTCCCGGAGATAGGTTCGAGGCGAGCCGGCGATGCACGGAGCGAGGAATCGTGCCCACACTCGCCTTGTGGGATAAGGCGCAAAGATGCGAACTCGAAAGAATAGGAGTTCGGCCATCGTCGTCCAGCTTGCAGATTGTGCGGATTTTGTCTTGATTACAGCCGGGTGAGATGTTAGCATTGCCGCCAGAGGGGACTGAGCATCGAACGTGGCTGCTCCTGGGTCCGCCGCGTCGGCGTGGCGTGTGAGGCGTAGGAGCAGTTATGGTTTGCGCGTCGAAGGAGATGGCGCATGCCTTACGCGGTGCGAGTCCGAACGGGATCTGAAGAAGGGGAACTTTATCCGCTCCTTGAGAATCGCGAGATCACGATCGGTCGAAGTCCGACGAATAACATTTTCGTCCGGGATAAGAACGTCTCGCGCGTGCATTGCCAGATCGTTGTCAGCAGTGGCACGGTGACGCTCACGGATCTGCAGAGCACGAACGGAACGTTCGTGAACAACGAGCGGACCACCGAGTGCGTGATGAAGGTCAACGACCTCATCCGTGTCGGGACCACGCTGCTGGAATTGGAAGAGATAGACGAACAGGGTCGAACCATCACGGATACAGCGGTGATGGAATGAACCTCGACCTTCCCCTCGCCGAGCAGTGAGCGAACTGCCGGCTCAACTGGCCGATGCCGACCCGCAGTTCATCCCTCTTCAGGAATCCGACGCCGATCTCCCGATGAGCCGGCCCAGCAGACTGCGGTATCTCGGGTCGGATCTCAGGTTGGCGAGGTCCGGGTCTTTCGCCAGGTGGGGCGCGTCGTGATACCCAAGCGATACGGCGCGCTCCAGCGCGACGAGCGACTCGTCAATATGCCGCAGGAGACAGTAGCTGCACGCGAGATTGTAATACACGATCGGGTCGGCCGGACGCAGCCGGACGAGACGGCGGTCCACGTTCAGTCCCTTTTCGTACTCGCCGCGGCGCGTGTACGTGTTGCCCAGGACCATCAGCGCCTCCTCGTTGCAGGGATCCCGCGAGACGAGTTCCTCGAAGAACTCGATCTCGAACCGGGCGTCGTCTTCCTGACCGAACGAGGTGATCTGAAAGAACTGCGGCCGCAGGCTCAGGCGCGAGTCCGTGGCCAGGGTATGCTTCGTTTTCTCATTGCCGGATGCCGGCAATTTGTCTTTCATTGCGTTCGGCTTCTCCCGTTGCAGGCGCGGCCGATTCCGGCGCGGAACGATTTTTCAC
>Ga0181524_10000356_pt1 | contig 55106 bp, 51 predicted proteins | sample PEATcosm2014_Bin_34_FD_119761 | JGI IMG/M metagenome (GOLD analysis project Ga0181524, IMG submission 119761) | Peatland microbial communities from MTU Mesocosm Facility, Houghton, MI, USA - PEATcosm2014_Bin05_60_metaG | ecosystem: Environmental > Terrestrial > Soil > Wetlands > Peat | place... | reverse complement strand
TTCCCCGAATTGATGGCCGTCACCAGCGCCGCCTGCAGCGCAGCAGAACCCCGGATTCTCTCATCACACACCAAGTTCAGCCGCAGCCCGTCCAGAATCCTCAACGCCTCCCCATACGTGCAGCGGTGCCTCTCAATGATCGCCCTCGACAGCCGGCAGAAGCTGTCCTCGCTTCGCGTTTGCTCTTTCATACCAGGGTGAGCTTCACCTTCCCAGATTTCACGCTCCATGTCCGCCACTCGTGGTCCCCCAGGTACTCGTACAGGCCGACCCCCTTTAGCGAGGTCCGGTTTCCCTTCGCAAAATTCGGCACGATCAGCGCGATATGTCCCGCCGTCTCAATCATCGGGTTGCTTCGATCCGTTCCGCTCTGGCCAGTCCACTTCCCGCCATGCGTATGCACGTCCGCAAGCACCTGCATCTTATGCCGCTGGCAATAGTTCCACAACGGCACGAACCCCTCGCCATGGAAACCCACGATCCCCGAGTCCAGGGCGGTCGTGTCCAGATCATCGTAAGGGATGAAATGTTTGATCTTGCAGCCCCCCACGTTTCCGAGCAGGAAGGCCCCGCTCTCCCTCACCCCGCCGCCGCGCCGCTTAAGCTGCCCCATCAGCTTCCGCCACAGCAGCATCGATATCCGCAAATTAGTTTTCATGGTCAGCCGGGTTCAAACGCACGTGAACAAATTCCAAGTACACCACGATCGTGAACGTTGGCTGCCACCACCACTGAGGATACCGCTTCCAGTCATCGTGCCCCTGCATCGCCACCCGGTCGCATGGCGCGTACAGCGCACCGACGTTCCAGGCTGGGTTGAACACCGTCGCCGCGCTAGCCCCTTTCGGCCACAAGCCCGGAGCCAGCCTCGCGTTCGTCATGATGTCCCAGGGGCACGCCGTAGGTGCCTGCTGCGGGTACCCGTTCGTATCGAACCTCAGATGCACGCGCCCGGCCTGAACCAACCGCTTATCCCCGCGCACCCAGATCACCGGAAACGTCAAATCCGTCGCCGCATGTATCCCCCACTTCCCGCAGTCAACGCCAGCAAGAAATGCGGCCCCTTCCAAATGCGCCTTGAGCAGGCTCTCGTTCGGTTTCATCCCTGGAAGCGGATTGGCGGAACCAGGCAGACCTTTAGCCCGCATTTAGGCGGGTGCGCAAACGACCCGATATGGGCCTCGTTCGGCAACTCCGTTTCCGGCGGCTCCGCCAGCCTCAGAACCTTGTTCTCGGCATCGGCGCCCTTGAGCTGAAACTCGCTCACCGCCCACTTCAAAACCCGCTTCACTTTCGTCGAAGGCGGAAACGAGTGGTCCTTCTCAACCCCGTTGTACAGCACCGCCACGTGAATCCGATGGCACTTGTGGCAATGCACGTGGTGGCGATGTTTGACGCCGCAGTGTTCCATCGAATGCCCCCTTTCCAGGGGTTCCTCGGCGTCTTCCGCGAATAAGTGTAGATCCTCCGACGGGCCATCGCAGAGGCCCGCCTCGTGGATTCTTTTCAGCAGGTCCTCGACCAGGGCTTCCGTCCCGATCCTGACCATCGCTGCCTCTCCGCCTTTCGGCGAATGCACGTATAGTTCAATTTCGTTCATAGCTTTATCACCGTTACGGCTGGCACTATTGCCAGCTTTGTTCTAACCATACCATGCAATGCTAAACTTGTCAAGCATCCGATTAAATCGCAAAGAAAAGGCTTGATTTACTTTGCAAATCGTGCGAAATTCCCACCATGAGAACTTTAGGCCAAGAACTGCAAACCGCTCGGAAGCTCAAAAAGCTCTCCCTCCGGGAAGTGGAGACCGCGACGGGGATTTCCAACCCGTATTTGAGCCAACTGGAAAACGACAAAATTCGGAAGCCCTCGCCGCAGTTCTTGGGGAAACTGGCCGGCCTGTACGAACTGGACTTTCAGATCATGATGGAAGCGGCCGGTTACGTCGCGCCGGTCAAGCGGGACACGGGACCGAAGACCCTTTCCGGGGACACTCTTTTCAGCCAGGCGCTAAGCGCCTCAGAGGAAGTCCAACTCCTCGACTACCTCAGCTTTATCCGCTCTAAGAAGAGCTAGCCCCACCGCAGCAGCTCGAAGGCGGCACCACTACGTCAGAGCTCGCAGGCGCGTCGCTGTCCCCGGCGTGGCGAACGGCCCTCGCCTCGGGAAAGATGCCCGTTTCTCCACCCACTACCTGATTCGCCAGCAAACTCCATTCCTCGTCTCTTCGCGCACGGGCGTCCTTGAGCCTCGTCTCCTGCTCCCGCTCCGCCGTTTCTTCCTCGACAAGGTCAGACGTCTGAGCCTCATCCCGTAGCTGCTGAACAGTCAAAATTATCTTGTCGGGATTGTTTTTCATAGTTTCACCGCCCGCGTTGGGCAGTTTAGCACATTTTTCGCATTTTTACCACCAAATCGCGATTTCGTCAACACATTCCTTGACAGCCGCACGGTTTTGTGGTGGAAGCACGTCTCGTCAGCAGAATCTGTGGGTAAACGGTGACGCCCTGGAGCACGAAAACGCCCTGTTGTCAGCCAAAAACGGCCTGAGAATGCACGCCGGCCTGTGGTGACCAGTCGCCCCACTCTGGCGGGTGCTGCTGCAACCCACGGTCCAAAGCGGCAAACTCACCATTTCCCGCGCCCAGCGGGGCGTTGCGCCATTGTGTCCCACCGTGGAGGACCGGACCGGTCCTTCTGGAGGGCCATTTTGACCCACAGATTCTGCCATAGAGCCAGAAGCACAAACCCTCACGCAGCACCTTTCTCGCCAAGATTGTGCGTGTACTGAGGATACTGCTTCGGCGCATCATCAATGTTGACCCAGCGCGTGGATTTGTTGGGCTCGAAATGCACTTGATTCCCGATTCGGACGTAAATAACACCCTCTTCCAAGGCACCCGCCGTTGCGTCCAGCACGATTTCGCAAGTGCATAAGCCCCTCCTGAAAAGGTCAACCGGCGACACTTCCATTACCCAGATGAAGTGCGGCAGGTGAAGCCCTACAGGCACACTGGCAGCTCCGTCCGGCCCGCGGCGGGCCTGCACAAGCTTCCGCTTCTTGAACGAAGCGCCACTCGTCACGAATAGCCTGGTCACAAACGGGGCCGAGCCGGTCCCCTTGAGATTGCTCAAGAATCTCCTGCAGTATCCTTCAGCCTTAACCCGAGCATCCTCAGCCGGCACGAACACCTTCTCTGGCAGAGGACAAGTCATCGTCCTGATGCTGCTTATCGAAGCCCTGAAGCCATGCTTATCGTACCCAACCGCGTAGTTCGCAGGATCGCCCTCATAGCCCAGCGTCTGGTAAGGGAAGTAGTTGTCATCCACTACCACAAACTGCTTCAGAAAATGTGAACTGTCCACAAGCTCAGCCGCCCCGCCCACAGCTTTGGTGGCATCCATCGTGTGTCCGATCAGGCTAACCACATGCCCAGTCCCGGGCAGCCGCAGGCTCGCAAGCACGGGAAAGCCAGACTCCACGTATGCGTACAAATCCTGAAACGCCCCAGGGTCCAAGGCTGGAGCTGCCAGCGTCGCACTACCCTTCTGCACCATCCGCACCACCGGAAACGTTCCGAACGCTCCGAGGATTCTGCAGTAGTCGGTGTACGTCATCCCCCTGTAAGGCACCGCTCTCCCTTCGCTGCTTTCAGTCATCCGGATGAAATCGAACGGGTAAAGCTCCCTATACTGCGGATACCTTTGCGACAGATACCGGCACGCCCCCCACAGCGCCGAATGAGCGCACAGCGTCGCATCGCCATCCTGCGACGTCCAGGGATAGCCCTCGACATCCAGAATCGCGCCATTGACCTGCGCGCGGAACCCCGTGCGCAGCAAGTAGTATTCGTTATCAATCCCCCTCCCGATCTTCCACGGGTCAATGACCGTCCGACCGAGGCACGCCTCCTTAACCGGCCGCACGACAGAGAATCCCATGTAGTTCTTCCGAAATTTCTCTTCATCCGCCAGCAAGTCCTTTGGCTGCACATTCTCCTGGTTGAAGAAGTGCAGCCTGCTACAGGTCGAAGTAACCTCAATAAACTTCTTGGAGTAGAAGTTACTGTGCAGGTTCCGGTGGTCCTTGCAGATGTAAAGCGGTTCGAGAACGATGCTCTGCACAAACCCGTCGAGGCCCTGCGCACACCCATCGAGCCCGCCCTCGCGTAGCGTCTTCACCCCCCACTCAGACAGGGCAGGACACTTCTCTCGCAAATCCTGCCACGCCTTTTCCGGCGCCGCCGGGTCAATCGGAAAACTCAGCAAATCGTTGCTCTTGTATAGTGGCTCTTTACTCATCTTCTTAGCTCGCCGCTTAGGAGAAGCACCACTATGGAACCACTTTTCGACCAGCCATGCAACGTTTTTGTTCCCCCGGCAGTCCCCCGAAAGTCAACCACGTTAACCGGGTAGCTCAAATCGAAAAGCCCGCCGAATCTGGACCCCGAAACCTAATCGGCCCACCTTGGTCATGTTGCTTCGGTGGCCGCTACTCCACCAACCCCTTCAAAAAGGCGTCCTTCGGGTCCCCGTAAAACTCGATGCTGATTTTCGTCGCCAACTCGTCCGGCAATTCAAACAACTGCCGGCGCGCCGCAATCGGCATCAGCACCGTCGCTGCGCCTTTCTCCACCGCCAACTCGGCCACCGCTACGGGGTTCGGGATCATCTCCACTGAGCCGCCCAGGTTCAGCGCCCCAACGATGATCAGCCCGCCCTTCACGCTCCGCTCGATCAGCGCCCCGCACAGCCCCACTAGCACGCCCAGCCCGATTCCGTGCCCCGACGTGTCCGCGTCCATTGCTCGCAGTTGCACCGAAAACTCATGCGCCCGCGGCTCGCGGTCACCCACGAGTTGCTTCGACCTCGTGTACAGGTTCTGCTCGCCATACCGCACGCTCTCGCGGAAGGCTGGCGACACCGGCGCGTTCAGAATCTTCACCCCGCCCCCCGGGCCGACCGTGACTTCCAGCCGATACAGCGCCGGCGCTGCGCCATTGCCGCCGGGACTGATGGTCCACACCTGGCCAGGCGGCAGAGGGTCGCTCTCAATCTGATTCTCGCTGTGCAGTTCCGGCGTGGATACGAATTGCTCCACACCGTCCACGCCCAAGTGGTAACTGAAATGCGTATTCCGAAATTCCGTCCGCAGGACGCGCTTTTGCTGCTCCTTCACGCGCCGCCGGGACTCCAACGCCAGCCGCACGATGACCTCAAGTTCCGCGTCCGGTATGGTCATGGCTGGGTCCGGGTACAACAGCTTGATCAGCCCACTCACCGTTTTGTTCACGGCTTCGATGTCGCGACCGCTCAGCGCCCCGCCCCAGTTCACCCGGCCTTGAAGCGCCGACACCCGGCTTCCCATACGCAACCTGTTCCAGCACTCTGCCAGAAAGTCACTCACCAGCCCAAAATGTTCCGTCAGGTGCTCGCGCGCGCTGACCTTCGGAAAATCCCATCCCGGCACATAACAGTGCAAGCGGTCCATGAACGCGGTGTCACCCCGCATTTCCGGGGGCAACGGGCTCAGCAGATGCCCGATGCGCTGCTGCTGCTGCACGTCAACCTCAAAGTTGCCCACCATCACCAGACTGCCAAACGCGCGGATGCTCTCCTTGCCCCGCGAGAACTCCCCCGACGCCATATAGCCCTTCATGATATTCACCCCGTCCTTTTGGTCGAAGGAGATTCCCGACACTTCGTCAAAGCACACCACGTCGTAATGGCACACCAATCCCCTTTGCCCGTTCGCATTGTTCACGAACATCTTTGCTACCGTCGCCTTCCCCCCGGAAATCAGGTGCGAGTAAGGAGAGATTTGTTGATAGAGATGGCTCTTGCCCGTGCCCCGTGGCCCCAGTTCCACCATGTTGAAGTTCCGTTCCACGAACGGAATCATCCTTAACACCGTTACCCACTTGCCCCGCTCCGTCAGCGCCGCCGGCTCCAGCCCGATGGAGCGGATGAGGAAATCCATCCACTCTGCCAGGCTGAACTGTCCCCGGCCTTTTTCCAGCGTTTCCAGCACGTCTGGTTTCGAGAGTTGAATCGGGCGCAAGGCATCAATCGCAAACGGCCGCCCGTTCTGCTCTTGCGCGATGGCCGCGTCATAGCTCAGCGTCACCTCCGCGTAAAAACCGTCCGTCAGCATCCGCTCATTATCGTGAACCAGCTTGTCTTGAATCCGCACGTCCTTCAAGGCAAGGCTCGGCAGCTCCGCCAGGAAGCAGTCATTCTTCGCATCCAGCTTCGCCTTGATGATGTCGATCAGCTTCACTGAACCCTTCTCACGAGCGCGGGCCTTGAACAATTCCTCCTCGCCCGTGCGGACCGTCCGGTCCTTTAGTTGCCGTTCGACGATTTGCAACCCCTCCTCGATTTCCTTTTCGTCAGTCACGGCGCAATACCGCCCCAGCAGAAATTCCACGACGTAAGTCGGCACCGGGTATTGCCGGCTGTATTTCCGCACCAGGTCCTTGCGGACAAGGTAGCCCTGGAATGCGCTCGCGCCCAGCTTGTCCAAAGAGTCCAATGTCATGCTCATGATTCGCCTCCTACCATCGTCGCCTTTTTGCATACTACCCGCCCGCTCGCGCCAAACACGACCAGCGTCGTCGCTGTGCCGGCCAGGTCCTCATCCTCCACCACCAGCCCCGCCCGGCCTTCGCTGTCGAACGCCTTCGCCCCGCAAATACTGCTCTTCGGGTCGTTCGCCTTGTCGCGCAGGCCCGCCGAAAGTCCTGGCGTCGCCGGCTTGATCGTTACCCGGCAACGCTGACCAACCCATTGCACGCTCCCAATGGCCACCACCACCGCCTTGCCCTCCGATGGATTCGAGAACACCAGGTCCGGCGTCACGCACTCTTGCAGGCTCAGCCCACCGTGCGCGTATTCGGCGCCGGTCTTGAAGCAGTAGGCCCCCGGTGCGCACGCCACCGCCTGCGTCCCGTCCCAAAACCAGCCCGCCGTCGGCACATCCGCTTGCGCTCCCGCCTTGATGACAGCGCACCGCGCCCATTTGCACTCCGTCAGATATTTTTTCAGCGGCAGGCTTGGCAGCCCGCCGGGCGCGAGCAGCCACCCGTGATCAGTAACCACTCGCACCGACCGCCAGCCCGCCTCAAGCAAATGCAAGATGCGATCCAGCAGGAGTTCCAGTTGCTCGTCAATCTGCCCGGCAAGCTTGCCCTGCAACTTGTGTCCCAGGGAGTCGAATTCTCCGCACTCCGACCACCCCCTTGCATTCTCCGCTTGCGGTTGGCCGGCATCCAGGCCGTGCAGGACTTGGTAGCCCTTGCCGGCAATCGCGTCCCTCAGCCGATCCGCCGTCACCGGTTGCTTGCCCGTTTCGAGCACGGGGCAGAAGTACTCTCCAACCTGTTCGCCCAGCACCATCCCTGCCGCGGGCGAGACCGCCGGCTTCGCCGTCGGCGTTACGCTTGGCAGCGGTGACCACCGATACCCTTGCGTTGCCACGAGCTGGCGCTCATGCGCCCTGCCCAAGAGCCGCTGCGCCACGTCAAAGCGCAACCCATCCACAAACAGCAGGCACCCGCCCACATCCGCCGTCACCAGTGCATCCTTCAGTTCATTGCTCTGCGGCAGAGGTGTCTTCGCCACGGCCACCTGGAAATTCCGCGCCGTGTCATCCAGCCAGCCGAGATACAGCGCCCGGATAGCGTCGCGTACCGCCTCTTGGTCGTCGGCGGTCTTTACGCTCGCCATCGCCCGCAACACGGCATCGTCCGCCTGATACGCCCCTTCGATGTAGCCCCGCGCCATCTGGTCCGGCGTGTCACCACCCAGCGGCGTTGCCGTTCTATCCGCCAGCGTCTTCAGGTGTTCCAACGCGCCGGCCAGCGGGCTTTGCCCCATCCGCGCCCACACCCACGCCCGGCGCGGCCCGTGGTGCTTCTCCAAACCAAGAATCGCCTCTCGCGCTTTCGCCGGAGACTGCTGTTGCAATCCGCTCAGGTTCTTTCGCAGGCTGGTTTCGTCTTTCTCGTTCTCATCCGGCCACGGCTCGCGGTCGAACAGCAGGGTCCCCGGCTTCGCCCTGCGCAAAGCAGCCGGCACGCCGGGATACAAGGCCGGCGACTCCGTGAAGCGCCGCCACACCTCCGCCCACTCGCCTTGCCGCAGGCCCAGCCGCTCCGCGGCCACAATGTCCCCGTCTCTTTCCGGGTCGAGTTTGTATTCCTCCTGACATCGAGACTTGAACGCTGCCCACCGGGAGGCGTCCCATTCCTCCTTGCACCCGGCGGCGTCACTGATCCACAAGAGCAGGTCGCGCACGGTGTCGCCCACCATCAACTTGTCAAAATCCTCCGCTTCCAGCTTGTGCTCGCGCAATGAGGCAATCGGCGTCGTAGCCAATGCGTCAAGCGCACCCAAGAGGGACTGCCGCGTCCTTTGGTCCCGTGCCACTTCCAGCCCCAGCCCTCCATTCTCCGTCATGAGGAAGGCTTCCACCGTCCAGTCCTTCCCGTTCACTTGCGTCCACACCGCGCCCCGGTATTGCAGTTCCACCAGCGGTCTCAGTTCGTCCGGGCACTCTTCCGGCGACCGGAGCAGTTGCCGGCTCACGCCCGGCAGATAAAGAACCGGAATGGCATCCACCGGCAACTTCACGTCTTCCAAAACACCCTCGATGGCGCATCGCAGCCAGATGGCCGGCCCGGTGCGCTGCTCCGGCTCAAAAGGCCCCAGCGTCAGCAGTTCGGGCATCAACCCTCGCAGCCGCGCCGCCAGGGGGCGCCACTCGCCTTCCGCGTCCGTCCAGAGGATGGCAGCCGGCGCCGCCGCGTCACCGGTGTTGTAACGCGCCGCCGTCGCTAGGCTCTCCTTCACTGCCTCAATGAATGTTCCGCTTTTGCCAGTCGTTGTCATGCTTCCTCTTGCGCTCCTCCGGCCCGCCGTTCTCGGCGTGCCGCCAGAGTCTCTTTCGCCATCTTTTCCAGCCGGCCTGCTACCTTTGCTACCAGGTCCAACGACACGCTCGCCGGCATCGGATTGTTGCCCAAGTACCGTGACACGTAGCGCCCGCTCGCCCCTTGCAATCCGAAACGGGACGTGACGATAAACGCCGTCGCCTCCGCTTCAATCTCCACGGTACGGTGGCTTAGCTCAGTGCGGCTTGGCCACCAACGGTCCTTGTCACCGCCGAGGTGACCAAGATAGATGTGCGCCAGCTCATGGCACAGAATCCCGAGACGGCTTGGCTCATCCAACGCGTCATGAACGGCAATCCGCATCTTCCATCCACCCCCGCCCACCGCAATCGTCGCGAAGCCCGCGTTGGTCGAAGACAACGTCTTGAAATCAACTCGAATCTTGTCCCGCAAACCCGTACTCGAAACCATTCGGCTCAGCCATTCCGGTTTCCACTCACCTTCACATTTCCCGAACTCCGTTACCTCTTTCGGCAAAGGTGGCCCCTCACTCTGGTCCAGGTCATAGACCAGCATTACGGGGTGCATCGGCGCCAGAATCAGCATAGGCCGCGCGTCCTCTTTCAGCCAACGGTCAAAGCGCCGGCCCCAGTCGGGTTCCGTTGCATAAAAACTGCATGTCGGATTTTGCAGCCTCACCAGCATGTTGTTGAACGGTGCGTAATCCCTGAACAAGGCCATAAAGCTCACCATCTCCTGGAACTCCTTGCTGCCCCGGTAAGCTTTGCTCTGCTGCAACAGCGAATCAATCGTGGACTTGATCTCTTTCTCCGGCGCCCCCTCGCCGCGCAACGCCTCCGCCAGGTCCTCGGACGCCCGCATCGACTTGCAATACGAGCGCCAAGATCCCAGCAGTTCCTTGTCCTCCGCCAGTTGCTCCAACGCCGCCCGCAAATCCCACCGCGCCTTCGGACCAACCTGGCCTTCCACCTCGGCCAACAATTCCCACGCCGACGGCTGCCGGCCTGATCCAAGGGCCGCGATTACTATCGCCCTGACCGCCTCGCCTTGACCCGGCTGAAGCGGTAGCTCATTCCGCTCTAGTCGCTGGTTACCCATAGATCAGATGGAGAACAATGTCACCGCTTCTGCGACGAGAGCCTTTGTCCTTGATTCGATGTCCTGCACCGTCCACGAATCCTTCCCTTGGAGTATGGCGTTCAAATGCAGCCCATTCTTATATCCTACGTATTTGCCGGCATTGTTCTTCCGGTCGCGTTTCTCAGCAAAAGACTTATTCCCCAGCTTGCTGTTGTAGCCTGTAATGGTCAGGTTGCCAAGTTTGTGAACGTATCGCTCACGGTACTCCTTCGCCACTGCATCGTCGCCGTTTGCAATCATCTTCACCCAAGCATCGGGGATATTTTGGCCCTGGGGGAAGATGTGCTCTACCGTCCAAACATAATCTTTCGTGCTGTCGCGCTCCCATAGGTCGGTCAACTTCTCCTTAGTCTGGTTTGCTTCCTCCATTTTACATAGCACAAAGCGTGTCGCGTCCACGTTCTCCTCGTAGATGTTCCCGCCCAGCTTGGCCCTGAAAAGCTCAGAGGAAGCGATCCAACGCTGTTTCCGAAACTCTTCCTGGATGACTCCCAACACATCCATACCGGTTTTCAGTCCAACTTTTTCAATCACCGTTATGAACATGCGCGCCAGATCGCGCGTCGGCGGTTGGTCTGTTAGACTTCGCCGAACGAAAAACTTCACCAGGAACTCCGCGATGCCAGCCAGGTTGGCTTTTGGATGCTCGCCCAACAGGTACAAAAGCAACACATACGCTGGCGCCCCACCGATGCGCTCCAAGTCTCTGAATTGCCGGGAGACATTTTCGGGAACTGAGTCGTCATTTGGCACAATGATGCGGCTGTAGAGTTTCGACTTCGCAAAGAGGTCGTCGAAAAGTCCTTCCGCGTCCTTGTCGATCAGATACTCGTAGATGTGAATGATGTTGGACCGCGTCGCCAGCGTACAGTTCGGCACGGTGACCTCACTCTTCCATTTGAACGCATTGTAATACTGACGCAGATAGCGCTCCTGAATCGCATAATCATCGGTCAGGTTTTCGAGTAGCCGAGTCCACTTCTTGAAATTGTCATCAATGCTGTCGGGCTCGTGTTTCTCCAATACGGCGAGCAGCTTGTTCTTGATCAGATCCAGCGCCGACAATGGCTCTCCCCTGTTGTTCAGGGACTCGAACAGCGTAAACGCATCGGAGTGTGAGCCCACCTCTATCTTGACCAAGCTCGCTGCATTCACTTTCTCCATGAGCTTGAGCAGCTTACCCGGACTGAATATGGCGTTTCCCTTTGCATCAATTCCATCGAGTCGCTCCGCAAAATACCGGTACGCCTTAAAGATTCGACGGTTGCCCAGGTTTGGTGGTGTCTCCGCATCCTTGAGAATGCCGGCGGCTGCCAGCGCCGCTCGATAGTCTTCATGGTTGCGGTTTTGATAGGAGGGCTCCACACGCAGCCCCTTCTTCCCGACCTTCAACACGAGGCGATGCTTCAGGTTGTACAGCTCGTGTTTAGTTTCCTCGTCCGAATCTTGCAGTCCCGAAATCTGCGCGTAAAGCACGGCGTAGAGCAGTGAGAGAGTGGTTAATCGCTGCTGCCCATCCACCAACTCCAATTCCTGCGTTAGGTAAGCGTCATCACTCCGGTTGATGCAAATGATCGAGCCAAGAAAGTGACCGACAGGATTGTCCCAGATGTCATCGAACAGATCCTCCCAATGCCTCTTGGTCCACACGTACTCGCGCTGATACTTTGGCACAACGTATTTGAGATTCGCCTCGATGTCCAACATTGTCGAGATCGGATAGTTTTGAGCTGACTTGATCATTGGTGTCCTTTCATCCGTGCGATCGTGGTTTCATTCCTTCCTCGCCTTCCGCTTCTGCTCGTTCGTCAGGTGAACATCATTCACCCGGTCCCCGGTGAACTGGCCGTCCGGCCAGAACCAGGGAAACTCACCCTTCGCCCGCTGCGGCTCCTTGCCCCGATCCTTGTCCCACTTGGTGTTTGGCTTCCAACGCAGGATGCCCGCCGCGGCTTTGCCGTTTGGCAGGTCGCTGGCGAGAAAAGGGCGGATATTCATCCGCACGCCGTCGTTGATGTCCGGCTCCCATCCGATGGCCTGCTGTGCCAGCGGCTTCCACCGCACGAAAATGTCGAACGGCGGCTCCCCCTCGATAACGGCCTCCAGGCGCTTCTTCAACTCCAGCCCGGCTGCCAGGCGTTCTTCCGCCCCAGCTTCTCCCCGCTTTTCGCCGTCCTTCTGCCGCGTGATCCACTCGCCCAGGTAACTGTGCGTCAGGCTTTCCAGCACCTTCCGGCCCTTCTCGCCGGCGGCGAGCTTGTGGTAATTCAGCAGCGCGTGGAAACCGTCCCGCTTGCGGCCATCCCAAATGTGCCAAATGAAGGGGCGTTGATGGAACAAGTCGCAGTGCTGCCACAAGAAATCGTTCCGCAGCCACTCCTCCAGGTCGCTGGCGTCCGAGCCGGTGGCCCGAATCAGTTCCAGTTCCGTGCCGGCCTTCCAATCCTTGCCGTAGGCGACAGCCAGGAGCTTCCGCAAGCGGTCGGCCGCCGGCTCTTCCCCGCGCACGGACGGGATGCACACTATGCCGTCAGCGTCACCAAAGGCTTCCAGACCGTCCACGCCGAGTGCCGGGCAGTCGGGAAAACTGGAGCCGGTTTGGCGCGGCCACTGGTAGCCGACCAACCGCGCCACACCGACGTGCAGCGGCTGCTCCGAGCCGTAGGGATGCCCACTGAACAGACCTTCCCTCGGGTCGCTCGAAAACGGCTTCGGCAACCCATGCTGGTATTTCTTACCCGCAACACGCTGCCAATGAGTTACGTCGAAAGGGACTTTCTCAAATACCGACGTAGCGGTATTAAGGTTTGCATCAAGCCGCTGCAACTCAGCGGCGAATCCCGGAGTTGTTACGAACTCAAGAACAGCAGCGCAGGCACCTTTCTCGGAAACACTCAAGACCGCGCAGTTCTTCGCGAACAAACCGCCTAGATAAACAGACGCCCGCACGCTGTTCATCTTCGCTACCACGATGCCCGGCCTACCCCAGGCGGTATGGCCGCGCACCCGCGCCGCAGAACTAAGTGCCATGTCGCCTTTCCCTCCCTCCCAAAGAACCATGTCAGAAAGCCCGCAGAAAAGTCTCGTGGCTTCGGGCGCCGATTGCAGAAAGGCCCAGCGCTTACCGTCCGCGCTGCCCTCCCAGAACTTCATAATAAAACGCTCCCCATCACCAGCGGAAAGCCCCTCAGTGGACTTGACGAATTCTCCTAGGAGCTTCTGCCCAGCGCCATCCGCAAGTGTTATTCGGGAATCGGGATTCTCCAGTTGTCCCAATTGACGAAATTCAACACATGGAGCCGTCCCAAGGGCCGCCGCCTTCGCCTCGGGAGATTCAAAGGAACTAAGGTCCATGCCAGTCGCCTGCTGCGACTCCGACGGCTTTCTACCGCTCTCAACCACAAGTATCACGTTCACAACTTCGCCCGATATAGTCTGAAAGGCGTTGGTCCCCAACCTAGCTAGGAGGTTCCATTCGCTCCACCGTATTTGCTTGCCGCGGAACGTCAGGTACTTATCGCCGAAGCACCACTGCTGAGGAGTCACCAGACTGACTGTCCCCCCGTCCCGGCAGAAGCTTTGGCATCTTTCGAAGAATGCTGTTGCCAAATCCCATTTCGAGTCGGGATACGCAGAGTCACAGTATTCCTTCAGCGCATCCACCTGCTTGCCGCGGCCCAGATAAGGAACGTTGGTTGCAGCAAGCGTAAACCGTCCGGCAAGAATCTCAGTCGCTTTGGCAATGCCCTGAGCCGTTACCGCGAGTTCGTGCGCCTCGTCCGCTTTCTCGCTCTTCATTGCCGCCTCCAGCAACGGCTGCAACTCATGCACCCTGCTGGCATAGCTCACGGCTTTTTCGCGGTGCGGATTGATAAGACTGCCGAGTACTGGAGCCTTCTGGAAAAGGTCATAGAGAGCCCCCATTGCAAACCGCTGGTTGGCATTACCCGCCGCCAACCTAACCCAGTCGTCCCTCTTGGCGTTAGGTGCCAACCCAGAACAAGCCAAGTTCATCCCGGGCAGCGCACAGTGGCCTACGCGCCGCCAAGCGGCCAGCGCCAGGTTGAACGCGCCGATCTGCGTGCATCGAGGGTCGATCTCCAACCCGAACAGGTTGTCATGGATCACCTCTTCCACCGCTGCTTTCTCGTCCAGCCTCTCCTCCGCCATTCGCAACGCCACCAGTCGCTCCAACATCGCAACCACGAAATGCCCGCTGCCCATGCACGGGTCTAGGCACCTGAGTTCCTTCGCTGTCTTCGGCCAGCCCTCAAACGTGCCAGCCGCTGGCGTCCAGACTTCGACACCTTCGACGCTCTTCCTTACAAAGCGCAGGTAATTCCACGTTACACCCGGCAGCGCACAGGCTCTCCGTGCTGCCTCCTCCGTCGGACAAGGGGCAACCGAAAAGCGGTCACTGTTTACTGCCGCGCAGCGGCCCGCCCACCATGCGCCCAGCGTGTTATCGAGGAGAAAGTCCACCATGTAATCCTCGGTGAACAGTTGCGTCACCGGCGGCAATTCGTCCGCGCCTATCCTATTACCGGACTCGTTCACCTCTTCTTTCCGCTCCGCTTGCCAGAACTGGTAACACCAGCCCAGGCTGTCGCTGGCGGTGAAAACGGATGGCGGCAGGGCGTCGAGCAGTTGCTCCAGCTTGAGTTGGTCCTCGCGGGCCAGCGGCACTTGCAGCACCGGGTCATCAGCCCGAAACACCTCTGGCAGCATCGTTTGCGCGTAGCGCCCGGCTAGCGCCCACTGATGGATTCGGTCCGCCTCTGCCTTGAGCTTCTTGACTTCAGCCTCATCCTGAGCAGATTTCGCCTGCTCCCGCAGCTTTGCTTGCTCCTCATCCGCCAAATCCTTGCAATCCTTCAGACTGATGGAGACTGGCCGGTCTCCATTTTCAATCAGCATGAGCAGATTATTCTCGGCCAGGAACCGCGCGAACAACATCCGATGCCAATGCTCATACGCGCACTCCTGGGCAAGGTGCGCCAGAGATTCGTCCGTCGCGTGATGGGTGGAAAGGTCACCCAGTTGCTGCGCGCGTGCCCGGAGCTTGCTGTGCAGAGCACGCTGTTGGTCGTCCAGATAATCAGGCGGGCGATGTGTTGACACTCCCAAGGCAAGCAAAGCGTCAAGGGCAGCCGGCTCCGCTTTCTGCCGGGCCGCAATGCACGTTCTTTCCAACTTGCTCCGCAGTTCAGTGGGCAGCGTTGGCATGGTCCCTTCTCAGTTGATGACAATCGGCCCCTTCTTCACCCTGGCCACCAAGTCCGCTTCCGTCTCCGCCAGCCACGCCTTCACTTCGTCCGGCGTCTTGAGGGTGCCGCTCTTGAGCTTGACGCTCTGCGTCTTTGGCTCCAGCAATCTCGCCGCCGCCAAAGCCGCCTGGCGGAATCGCTCTGGCAGCGCGTCCGCCGTGGCCGCCCACACCGGCAGCGACCGCTCCGCAAGCGCGGCGATCAGGGCCGCATCGTCCCCGACAGCAAGTTCGCCTACCTCCACGATGCCGGCCTCCTTCAGCAGCCGTGTCTGGTCCGTTTTCTTGATCTTCTGCCAGTTGGGATGCTCGCCCAAGGCTTCCATCTCGCGGTCGTAAGCTTCCTTGGTTGCCGCGTGCGTCTTCTTGAGCGCCGCCCGCAGAAGTTTCACGACCTTGTCGTGAATCGCCGGCACCGGGTCGCTGTCCTCCAACAGCCGGCGCTCGTCCCGGATGGCGTCCGCCTCGGTCTGAAACTCCGCTGCCTCGCCCAGACCGTTGGCGTGGTCGAGCAGGTCGCAAAGAGTCTCCCACGCCGGCTTTCGCTTCTCGGCCCGCTTCGCCAGGTCTTGCCACTCGCCAAGCTGCCTCTTCAGTTCATCGTGTTCCTTCAGAATGGCCGCAAGCATCACGTTCCCCGACAACGCGCGGATGGTGTCCAAAAGCGTCGTCGTCGGGCACGCCGGCAGTGGCGCGTCTCCCCCGGCCTTGCCCGCAAACCCGTCCGCCGTGTCAAGGAACTGTTCCGCCAACACGGCCAAGTCATCCTCCGGCTTGAACTTTAGCCCGGCATCCTGGAAGAGCTTCCGCAGCTTAATCTTGCTCTTCACGTCAATCGCCACAGTTTCCGTTCGGAAATCCGTGACCGGGATTTTGGCTTGGTCCAATTGTCCAGCCGTCAGCACGGTGCCCTTGTGCGTGGCCCGCACATGCCCGACCGTGTGCAGGGTGATTAGCGCGCCATCAATCGCGTCGCGCGGCCACCCGTAGGGCGCCGCTTCAAACTGGTCCCGGATGTCCTTGCCCTTCTTCCCTGCGCCAACGCTCGCCAGGATGGCCGAGCACACTGGATGCTTCTCCGGGTTGTCCTTGTGGTCCACGGCCTGGAGCGCGTTGCCATCCTTGTTCTTGGCGCGGTTGATGACGATGTTCCAGCGGTGGTCGTCCGCTTCCTTGAAATTTGGGAACAGCCGGTCCAACGCGTCGGATGCCGCCGACTTCACCTTCTCCACAAGGTCAATGTTGAGGACCTCGGAGCCCCCGCCCTTGAACACCTTCGCCTCCTCAATCAATTCCCGGATGATCTTGTCCCGATTGCCCTCCGCCGTCGCTCGCCGCGTGTCCATCGCCGACCGCGCTTCGTTGCCTTCTGTCGTTGTCGGAACGCCCTTCACCTCTAGCGTTTGCTTGGCGGCCTCGTAGTCCACGATGGCCTTCTTCAGATCCTCCGCACTCGCCTTTGGGATATGCACGAACACCGTCGGGTCATCGGACCCCGCCTTGCGCGCGTCGGCCAGCACCGTGGTCTCGCTGTCGCCCCAGCCGTCACGAATCCAAACCGGGACTTCGGTGCCCTCGACCGTCGGTGCGTCGCTCCCCATGTGAATCTTCAGCGTCCGGCCCGTCTTGCTCAGGCCATGCACCATTTTGATTCCATTCAACTCCTTGCTGCACTCGGCATTCAGTAGCCCAGTCCGCTTGGCGTTCACGCTCGTCAGGTCGCTGTTCAGCGCCGTGAACCGCCGCTTGAACTCCGCCTCCCACTCGCTGCTCTCGCGCGTTTGGAGGCTGTATTCGTCATCCAGCTTGATCAGCTTGCTGTCCGTCGCCAGCTTGTCCAGCAGCCGCGGAATGTCCCGTCGCAGCCGTGCTCCGTCTTTCTCGAGGTCCTCAACCAGAAGGTCCGCCAGCATCTCCGGCGTGGCCCGCACCCCGATGTCGGCCACCTTTTCGCGCGGCAGCTTGCGGATGAGGAAAATCAGCCCGCACAGCCGGCTCGCTAGTTCGCCGTCTTCCGTCCCGTCACGCAGGTTGCGGATGGTTTCGTCAATCTCGCGCGGCAGGAAACTGGTCTGGAGCAGGATGGGCTGTAATTGGTCGAAAATGCAGTCTGCGGCCAACACCGTCCCCACCGGCTTATCTGCCAGTCCCCGCACGGCATCATGCACGATCCGCAGTTGCGTCCGCAGTTGCGCCGCCGTGCCCTGTACGTCAATCGAGCGCAGCACCCGCTCCCAGAATCGCCGCCGCACCGGCAGCAGCGGATAATCATCCACTCGCACCTTCTTGTCTTCTTCTCGCGGCCCGATCTTCGTCGCCGCCAGGTGCCGGTCCACCTCGCCCGCGTTCGCTTCTAGCGTGTCCTCAATCACCTTCCGCTTGTCGGCCTTCTTCGCCAACACCACCCGCCGGGTCACTGTTTCCACGTCGCTGTCCGACAACTCCACCGGGACGGTGAACCGACCCCGCAAACGCTGTAACAGCGGATCTGAACCGGCAAGAGCCGTCTGTCCGGCTCCCACCAGCATGACCCGGCTATCCATCTGTTTGCACAATGCTTCTGCCACCATTTGCACGTCAGTCGAGCGTTGTACGCTGTCGCCGATGTAGAGCTGGATTTCATCCAGCACGATCAGCGTGCAGGGCACCTTGCCCTTGTCCTCCAGCACTTCCCGCATCAGGCCGATGAACTCGCCGTCCGTGACGGTTTCACGCCGTGGGAACTGCGCCCGCAAAGCTTCCCGCGCCTTCTTCTCATCCGCCGCGAAATCGCCATCGGCCGCCAGCAGCGCCTTGGCAATCAGCGCGCTGACGTATAGGTCGTTCAACTCCCTTAGAAAATCCTTCCCCGCCGCCTCGATTGACTTCTTGACCTTCTCGAAAATCCCCTCCTTTGTCAGCCAGAGACAGAATTGCGCCTGCGGCAGCGACTCCGGCAGCTCCTTCGACCGAAACACGATGCCCAGTACGGCCAGCCGAACATTCAGTCCTCCTCCGGCCGGCAGTGCCCCTGCCGCCGCGTGTAGCGCGCCAAAACGGGTGCCCAGCGTGTCTAGTTCCTTGAGCAGTTCCTTGACCTCTGCCGGTAGATGCGCCAATCCGCGCGCCGTCTCGCCCGTGTCCGGGAACTTGGTGTCCACCCACAGATGTCGCAACATCTTTTCAAGGTGCGACTTTCCGCTCCCGAAGAAGCCGCTAATCCACCCCGCCGGCTGAGACGCCGACGTGATGTTCGAGATGTAGGATTCCAGCAGCCGGATAATGCCGTCCTTATACTGCCCCTCGCACACAAAATGCGACAGCTCGTAGCGCAGCGTCTCCAACTCCTGCGGAGTCGAAGCCTCCTTCACGGCGGCCACGCCGTCGTTCAGCAGTTTCGTCTTGGTCGGGTCGCGTTGGAATAGGTCTTTATTTAGGGTCATAGTCCTCCTCCAGAATGCAGAGTGATTGGCACAGCCAGGTAGTTCCACCCGTCGCGGGCATCGAGCAGCCGGTAGTTGTTGTTCTCGAACTCGCCGGGAAAGAACAGCACCAGACGCCCACGGATGGCTTGCTCCACTTCTTTCAACACCAGGGATACGCGGGAAAGGCCATAAAGGCTGGCCACGCCGAACGCGGCCACCACGCCGTCTTCATCGGCCTGCGGGTTCGTCAGCACCTCGCGGAGTTGGCTGGCAGCGTAGTACAGGAAATCCGTCTCCAATTTCATCGCCAGGTCAGATGGCTCGCGAAAGTATTCGTCCCGGTAGTCCGTCGCCGCCATCCACCGGGCGAACGTCGTCGTGAAGTCGAACAGCAGCCACGGGTGGCCCCCCTCCTTCGTGGCTATCTCGAACAGTTCGAGCCGGGCTCGCAGGCGGCGCTCGTCCACTTTCGGATACACCACGAAAATGGTCTTCTGCGGCCCGGCCAGATTCTTCTGCCAGGGCGCCGAGATGTGCGCCTTGTAGTTGGCCACCAGTTCTTCAATGCGCGCCATAGCTCAGTCGTTTCTCCTTTTCGTTGAGAATGCCGTCGAACGAAATCACCGTCAGCCCGCCCCCGCTCTTGATGTCCAGAAACCCGAGCCGTTTGGCGTCCGCGGCCAGGAGCATCAGTTCATCCGGGTCACGATCCAGCGCCCGGCTGAACACGGTTTCAAAAAGGTTTCTCGCCCGGTTGCCCATCAGGAAGCCCAGCAGCAGGGCGAACGCGGTCGAGGCCACCGTCGGCACTGCCTTGAGACGCCGCTTCCGGCCCCGCCCTTCGAGATGGCCAGACTGGCTCCACGACGACGCGGTGTTGCGAACCACCTTGTCGAGGGTGCTTTCATTCAGCCGGCCCTGCACCGCCCGCGCCAGCGCATCGGTCATCTTTTGCCGCGCGATTTCTTCGCCTGGGTTCATGCCGAGCACCACAGGGGCGGTGGCGCGCAGCAAGGGGTCACGCGCCAGCGCCGCCAGCAGCGCCAGTTGAGGGTGCGCCTTTTCGTCCACATCCCAGAACACCCGTAGAAGCCGAAAAAGAGGCACCGCCGGGTCCACACCGTACAGCTCCGTCAACCGCTGGAGGCTGAGTTTGCGCGTGGACAGGGTGTGCTTGCCCAGGCAATTCTCATCCACCAGCGCCCGCACGTATTCCCCACGCGCCACGCCCGGCGGGCATTGCCGCAGCAGTGCGGACAAGTCATCCAGCATGATGGTCCGGCTCGTATGCGTGCCCTTGTCCCCGAACTTGAACCCAAGCTCCAGCCAAGCCGGCCTAATCTCGCCGGCCAACTGGCCGCCGTTGAAAATCACATCTTTATGCATCTCTCAGGAACCGAGAATCTCAGCCGGCAAACCAGCCGGCGGAAAAACAAGCTCACAAATACACCCCTTTCCGAACACCGTCAAGCCCCTGTTACGACTTTTTTCCCCCTCCCCGGCCCCCTGAAGCACGGCCCGCCACGACGGTCAGCAGCTTTTGGGCGGCGTCTGCCTCGGATACCCCCTCATCGCCGAAATCTCCTGTGAGAAGCTTAACGACTTTCTCGACCGGGCGCTTGTCGTGCCTAACGTCGAAGCCATCGGCGCCGAATTCGCTCCCCCGCTCATCTGATGCTCGCCCCACTCCAAAACCTGCCCCCGGTCGCCCTTCGTTCCCTCGCCGCCTCGCTCCGCGAAGGCCCGCTCGCCCTCGGTCTTGCCCGCCACGCGCTGGTCCAAGTCATCGGCCCGCAGCAACCCTCCAAATCCCCGCCTTGCTGTCTTGTCAACCTCGCACCCGTTCAATTTCTATCGTGCGCGCCCCCCAACGACACAACCGCCCACACCAAGGACCGATCTATCCAGCCCAAGGAAGCATCGCAAAGATGGAATGTCGTGCAGCCCAAGCCCGCAGCAGTTCAAACCTAGGCCCTCAGCTACCAAGCCGACCGTCGCAAGCAGCGCCCCACTGTCACGCCAGGCAAGACTCTCCGGGTTCCGATACTTCGCCCCAGACCGCCCGAGGTCAGCGACGAACCACAGCACCGTCCCCCGCCCAACCTTCAGGCACATATCAACCTCGGCGACAGACCGCCTCAGCACACCCGCATCTACCCTATCGCGCACGCCGAACGCATGGTGCCCCGGATCGTAAATCAACAGCGCACTCCTGAGCCCAGGCGCGCGAAATACGACCACCTGAACCGGATGGCAACCCCCGCCCGACGGAGTTGGCCGCGTCTCCCACACAAGCCTGCCACCAGCGTAGCCCCTCTGGCGCACATGCAAAGAATGCCAAAGCAAATCCCCCAACTGCTGCAACGTCACAGGCACGCCGAATTCGCGCCGCGACCGCCGCGCACCCAGCACCCGGTCCAGTGGAGCCAGCTTTTTCCGCCCCACACTGGGCAGTGGCAGCACGCCAACAATCCCGAAATCACACGCCTGGGGGGCGCGCGGCTTTGCCCACGGCAGGGGAGGCTTAAGCTCAATAATCTCCATAACCAAGGGCCTTCATCGTCTGAGCGTGTTTTGTGCAGCCCCGACACACGCCACAGGCGCAGGCCGAGACATGGCACGAATGACTCCAGGCCAGAATCGCCCGAGGAATCCCTGAACTCCGCACCAACTCGACAGCGCTCAGGCCGATTGCTGGAGCAGTCACCCGAAGCCCGCCCTCTTGTAGCGTCATCACCCTGCTAATCAATTCAATAAAATCCGCACGGCCATCCGCATGCGCCCCGTCCGTCCGAATCGTGCCAACCATCAATTCCGTGACCCCATCACCAATTGCTTTCGCTCCCGCCAGCGTGATGATAAGTTGGTTGCGGAACGGCCACCACTCTGGCACCGGTGCGAGCGGAGACGCCGCAACGCCAGCCAAATCACCAGACCCGAGCTGTCGGCAGTCGGCATTCACGACACGATGCCCGATGGATAATTCCGCACACACTGCCGCTGCCGCCCGAGTCTCGCCCGGAGCGGCCAGTTGCCCGTAGTCCACAGTGTACGCGAACGCCGGCCGCTTCCAATACGCCAGAGCAACCGAGTCCATCCCACCCGAGAGAAGCAGGCCAAGACTCATTCACAAGTGGCCGCCCAAACGGTCAAGTAAAGTGCCGTGGCAAAGTCGCCCGTCATGTCGCTCTTTCCACCGATGATCATTTTCAGGTCCTCGTTCCGTTCCGCGGTGACAAAAGCAATTACCTTCTTCCCCAGGCAGTGCGCATAGCCAACCTCGTAAATAGTCCCCGAGTCCAGTCCATCCAGGCAGGCCAGGACCACGCCGCATTCCCGAAGCCCCTTCATGTCCGGTTCATAAACAACCTCGGGTCCGCCGCGCCCTACCGCGTGCAGCGGCGAGAACACACGGACGCCAGCGCCACTCAACGCCTGCCTGAATTCCTCGATCAGCCAGCGCTGGGCAAGATTGAAAAACGGTCCGGCCAGATAAACTTGCTTGTGCCGCCTCGCAGGAAGGCGTCGTAAAGGCCGAAGCCCACGCTTGTTCACCTCGTTGCGATTCGGAAACGCCAACGTCTGGACATAATGACTCGCACCCCTGGAAGCGCGGTCCGCAGCCTTAACCGGCTGCAATCCCAATTCCATCCAGCCATGCGCAAACAATGCCGAGAAGACGTCACCCGACCCAATCCGCCAAACCCGCGTTGTGCGATACGCGGGGACTTTGGCGACACCCCGACTCGTCGCAACCACGCACCCGTCGGTGCCGCACTTCACAACCGCCACTTCCGCGCCGCCCTTCAAAATCGCCATGCATGCCTTTTCGGGGGTCTTCTCGTCTGTCAGTCGGCTCGCCTCTGTCTTGTTCGCAACGACCGCCAGTCGCTCCGCTACGGAACCATTCTCGCCGAAGTCCCTTGGGTCGCTAGGCGTCTGCGGATCGTAAGTAGCCATCTTCGCCTCAACCTTTGCGCTCCCTTCCACCATTCCAAACCGCAGCACCTTTGCCGCTTTGACGACGATTTCTCCCTGTTTCTGGCCACACGCACGAACGTAATTGTCAGGCTCAATCGCAGGCTTGGAGAGGGGATGCAGATAACTGAATGTCACTGTCTCGGCGACTTCCGAAGCCTCAAATGGAATCGCCATCAATTTCGCCTCCAGCACGGGTTTGTGTGCGGCGCTCGTGAAAGTTGAAAAACGAACTCGAGCCCGCAAGCTCGCCAGCGCAAGGCTGGCCCTCAGGCCCGAGCCGAAAAGCTCGTAGTGGTGCGGCTCGCGGCACCATTCCAGATAGGACCCTCCAACGATATGGATCATGCTCTTGGCTGAATACGCACACGCACCAGGCCACCGACCACTTTCTCCAAAACAACGGCCTCGTACTTAAAGCCCTGCTCCATACAGTTGATTATCGTGACGAGGCCAGGAGGCGTCAGCGCCCCGGCCGTCCTCCCTGATTCGTCCTTCGCCACTATCGTTTTCATCCGCGTTGCCGACTGCGAGACCTCAATCACGACGCTGAGCACACTCCCTTCTTTCAGGTCCCTCACAATCTGCGGGACGGGCGAATTTAGGGTCGTTTCAACCACCAGCGAACCGCACTCATCCTGTGGAGAACCCCCTCCGGGAGTGCCAACGTCTCGCGGTGACCTGTCACCATTTCCAGACATATCAACGGATTACACTCCCTCCGGTTCCCGCCGTCAAGACGGATCACCTGGCGGTTTCGCAACCCCCCATCTCGCTCAGCGACTCCAAAGCCATCCGGTTCAGCCGCCGCATGTAAGACCAGACCATGCTGTCAAACCTCGAAAGCCGCAGGTTCACGGCCCTCGCAAAACCGACCAAACGCTCCTCCATGCGGAGATAGTCCCTCTGCACTGTGTCCCTCGGCGAGAACAGGCCCATCAGCACCCCGGCCCGAATCACGTGAATGTCCAAGATGGCAATTTCATCTGAGCCAAGGGCGTTGCGCGCGATCCATGACGCTGTTTTTGGTCCGATACCGGAGAACGTGAGCAACCAGTCACGCAGCTCCCTGCCCGATGCCGTCGGCGCGGCCTCGACATTCAACCTCTGCACGGCCAACCAAAGAAAACGCGCCTTGGTGTGTGGAAACCGGTATTTTACACGCCGCCCGGAAACCACAAGTGGCTCCGATAACGCCGATTCAATCGCGCCTTGGGTGGCTCTGCCGTCCAGCAGCCCCCTTTCCCGCAACCGCCGGAATGCTGCCAAGCCAACTTCTGCCGGCATCCCATGCCCACCCAACAAGCAGGCCGCGACCTCTTCTCTCAGCGACTCCCCAATCCTATAGTCCGCCAACGTACGGGCTTCGCCGTCAATCCAGTCACGAGAAACCCAGAACGCCGGCGTGAAGAACTCCTCGAATCTTCCCCAGCGAACGCCAGGCACAATTTCAACTTGCGGCGCAGGCAACCGAAGCTGCTCAACAACGCTGCCCCGGCAGGTTGTAACGGTTTGATGTTCGATTGACGCCATAGACTGGTTTGTTATTCTTATGCATTATGCGTTTTATTTATCGCATAGACAACAACAAAACTGCAAAACGTCTGCGGGACGCAATCAGCAAGCAGGGGGTAAGTCAAGCAGAAATTGCCGCTGGTACTGGCCTGAATCAATCTCAAATCAGTCGGCTTCTGGACGGACAGTTCCAACGTCGCACCAAAGGGCTGAATGCATTATGCATTTATCTAAACGTCTCACCCGTCATGCGAACAGGGGCGGTATCCCTATCACCCTACCCCGAACTGGCCTCATGCCTCGCCGAAGTCCTTGATGGCAGCCGCAAACGTGAGCGCGCAGTTGTCCTGCTGCTGAGATCAGCCAGGAAACTTGGATGACCCCAAGTTTCTCCTTCAGAAGAATTTTCCTAACAGCACCCCCCCAACCCCCGCTCCATTCCCGACCCCGCCCCGCGCTCAACGGCGCTCACCCACCCGCCCGCAAGCGCGGTCGTGCCAACCTCGCGCTTCGCGATCGCGGCCACCACTCAACGCCGCTCCGCGCAAGGCCGGTCGCAGCCCCCCCTCGACCCCCAATGCTTCGCAATGAAGGTTACGGGGACCTGCGACCCCCCTCCCCGAAATTCGACCAGACCACCGCTTCGCGTCGCCGATAGGCCCCGCCAATTCCAACTACCGCCCGCCCTCGACCGCCCCACGACTTCGCGCAATTCGATACACCTCGCGCAACGCGGCCGCCTCTGACCTTCCAACGCGCTCCCGCTTCGCGTCATCGAATGCGCATCCCGATTCCTGGCGTTGTAATCCATTCGGCGGGGGCTTGTCGGCGCGGCAGACCTTCGCACGCACGATGCTCTCCAGGACCTCGATCGTCTCTCGTGCCTTTATGGTTGTGTGCCGCGCCCCCAACCCCCCACCCAACGCCCTCCAACTTGCACACCCCAACCAGCGATTCCAGGCTCTCCCAGTGCGCCCAGACAAAGACGGCTCGCTTCGCTCGAAGAAAAGTTAGTTCGCGCTCCACTCTCTGAATCGTTTCGCGCTCAACAGCAGTACGAGCGCGCACCGTCGAGCCGTTCATCTTTTCGGACGTCAGTGCCGCGCGCGGTGCTGCCGGCCATGCTTCGCGGTCTCTTGGCTTCGTCGGATGGTTTCTGGTAATCCAACGAGCGTCCGGCTTTCCACGTCAGTCTCCCGCTCGCACCGCCCCGCCTCCTCTGGTTATCGGACGTCACTCTCGGCGGGGCTTGGCCTGCCCCCGCGCGCAACGGGCCGTTTCTCTTATCGGGAGTCGGTGTTGCAATCCAGCCCCCTGGGTTGTCGAACGTCCTTCGCGCGCGGGGGCCAGCACCGGAGAAAGTTAGCGCTTCGCGACAGATTTGCATGGCGCGCCGCTGGCGCGGCAGCTTTGGGCCGCTCGCGCTTCGCGCTCGCCAGCGTGCGTTGTCGGGGCGAACAAAGGCTCGCTCTGCAGGTGCTCCTCAAGGCCAGTCCGGCTCGGACCCGCTACGGCACGCAGTGCGCCGGCCAGCACAGCTCGCCGAGTGACGCTTTCGCAGACTCAAGCGCCAGCGCCGCGACAACGCCAACCATCACCGTCAGTCTGCCGCCTGCTCCTGGCCGCTTCGCGCCAAAGCCTGACGGTCTGCAAAAGCCAGCCCACCAGGCGCCGCAGACGGCAGAGATTCGCGGCCCTCGCGCCCCAGGTGCCAGTCTGGAAGGACCCCCGGCCCGCCAAGAGCCGTGAGTTGCGCTCGCCAGGCGCTCTGACTCCGTCCCCTGGGCGTGGCAAGCCACCGCGGCAGCTCACGGCCCTTGGCAGTCCCCCAGGGCGCCTGACTCGCCGGCTTTCCTTTCGCTCCAGGTCGCTCCACTCCGCCACCGCCAGACCCGCCAATTACCCCCTCCACCCCGCCGGGACTGGCTGCTGCTCCATTCCACTCCCTTACGCTACAGGAAACCGTCGAGACAGGCGAGCCCCCGGCCACCGCATCACCCGGCCTAGCTACGGAAACGCTCGCAAGCTCGCTGGCCTCCGTTGCGGCCCGGTCATGCGGCGGCCCCCGATATTAGTCTCACCTCTGGCCGTTCGTGTTCCGCGCCCGGCCTACGGCTTGCCCATCCACCCTCCAAGCCACAGCCCGGCGCTCCACGCTCCTGGCCAGAAGTGAGAACAGCGCGCGCCCCCGCGACCCGCGAAGGGGCGTCAGACTGCGCCCTTTCAGCACCGGCCGAAAAGGCCCGGCCTCTCCGCTTCGCTCCGTGCTGAAAGTTCGCAGACTGGCGCTTGGGGGAATATCAGTCTGGCCTCTGGTCCGGTTACGCTCCGCGCTGCGGCCGACGCTCCCCTCCACCCCCGCGACGCCCGCGGACGCGCTCCGTTACATCGGCCCAGAAGCCAGAACAACGCGGCCCCGCGCCCCGGCACGACCGGCGCCCGTCCATCGAGCCGGGCGGCGACAGACACCGTCCGGCACGCTGGCCCGGCGCCTGCAGGGACAGTCAGCGTGCCCGCCTGCTCCAGAAGCCTGCAGGCCGGCACGACAGGGCACGGCCTGCCGCGCGCCAACCACACTTCGCTTCGTTCGGGGGTGTCATGGAGGATGCTTCCGGCTCCCAGCCACAAGAGCATGTTATACTCAAAGCCGCCCCAATGCCGTATCCCGCTGGCGCATGAGCCCTCGGCATTGGGTCCCCGCCGCCTCAGTGATCGGCGGCGCGGTTCATTGAGTATAACAGCCTCTTGTGGCCATGAGCCTGTCGCGCCTGTCACGCTCACTGCTTGCGGCCGGCTGCCCTGACCCTGCGCCCCCGCCGTCCACGCAGTGCGCGCGCCAGTCGCTCCCGCATCCTTCACGCCACCCCCTCACTCCGCTGAGCTAAAGACAAAGTTTGGCGCGCGCGCGGAAAACGGAACCAAGACAGCCGTCGCCCGACACGAAGCGGACAGCCACAGAAACGGGCGACTCAATTTCGTGGCTGTCCGCTTTGCCTCCGCTCAGTTGGCGCGGGCCTTCCCCGTCACCCATTAAGGCAGGACCAGCATCGTTTTCAGGTCTTTTTGGTTCTGCTGCACGGCAGTCCTGTCTCTCGCCCCTCACCCGCCCGCTTCCTCATCAGGGGGCAAAGACCGGTGGTGCCCTCTAAAGACTACTCCCACCGAGCCGCCCTGATGCGCGGTCTTTCAAGGGGTGAAGGGCGAGAGACCGGACTGAGCAGCAGAGCACAAAAAAAAGACCATGAAAACGAAGTCGAATAAAAATCAGAGTTCAGAGCTCAAGAGCCGTCCTGAGCAGGGCACTGCCGAAAACACCAGCACAGCGCAGCCTTTGGCTGCCCCGCCTGCCGTTGCAGAGCAGGCCAAGCCTACCCGCATACTTCCGTATGTGAACTATGCCGAGCGCGAGGCAAACCGCGCTCTCCCCACGAACCGCGTCCTTGAGCTTCTCCGCCGTTGGATGCCCCGCCAGTACGAGCTTGCCGAGGTTGTCGGCAAATGGGTCTGGATCACTTTCCCCGACCAGCCGGCCGAGCAAGTGCGCGGCCAGTTGTCGCAGTTCGGATTCCATTGGAACAACTGCCGCAAGTGCTGGCAGCACCCGTGCGGCCAGTTCGCCACCGATGGCAGCGGCGCAGACCCCCGCCAGAAATACGGCAGCCATTTCCCCGCCGACCATGTTCCCGCCTGATTCACCCAGGGCGCGGCCTTGCTGGCCCGTGCGGCCAGCACCCGCGCCCACTTCCCCCACACCAGGCCATGAACATACTCGCCGCCCGCAGATACCCAACCCCGCGAAACGGCCACCTTTCCCTTGAGCAGGCCGAAACTCGCCGTCTTGCCTACGCCATCAAAACCACCGCCAGCCCATCGCGAGACTTCGACACCGCCGCCCGCGAAATGGCCCGCCTCATCACCGGCCCTTGCTGGCTTGTCCCCATCCCCGACAGCACCGGCAACACCGATGCCAACACGCGGCTTGCCAGCATGATCGCCGGATACTGCCCCGGCGCCCAGGTTGTCAAAGCCATCCACCGGACCCAGCCGATCCGATCCCAATGCGAACGCCACAAGCAGGCCCTTGGCCCTATCCCGCCCGACCAGCACCACATGGCCCGCACCCGCAAAGTCCTCACGCTACGCCAGACCTATTTCGTGGATAACGTCACCACCAGCGGCCACACCCTCGAAGCCGCCCGCGCCGCGCTCGGCTTTGGCGCCGGCCTTGTTTTTGCCGATGCCGCCAGCCACCGCACCATGGTTCAAGCCACCCTCCTTTGAGCTGGCCACCACCCGGCTTCCGCCGGCCAGGGCACCGCCCTGGACGCGCCGGGGACTCTGACACCCTGTTGGCCAAACGGACGCGCCCCACGCGCCGCAAGCCGCCCAGGTGCCTACCCCTGGACCCTCACAAGTCCCCAAAAACCCGCGACCCAGCACCGCGCCTCGGCTTCTCGGCGGCTGGACGCAACGATCCGGGCAGCGGTCGTCCGGCAAGCTGGCGCTCAATCTCGGAAAGCCGGCTGAACGCGCTGGCCAGTTGGTCAAGCTGTTTGGCGTCGAACTCGTCGCGCTTGACCACAACGTCGATCTTGTCTGCGATACCGTTCAACTGCGTGCGCACGCGCGCAAGACGCACGCTCACAAACTCATCAGCGGGCGGGTTTTGCGGGGCGGCTTGCGGCTTTTCCTGCCCGCCAGCCATGCGGTTAGCGCGTCGTGACTCAGCGGATTTCCTTTGGGCTTCGCGGGCGGTTTCTCTCGTAAATTGCGGCATGATGCCAGCATAGCACATACTGAACATTTGTCCAGTTCTGGCTTGCTACCGGACGGCGTATGTGGGAGATTGATCAGTATGGCGAACATATTTGCCGGAGACGGCCCCCCCGCTTGGCTCCAAAAGCGCGCCGAGACGGGATACAAAACCGCGCTCAAAGGGAGCGGCGACTTGGGCGGCATCATCGGCACCGGCCTCGCCGCAGGCGTCAACTGGGCCACGCAGAACAAGGATGAGTTTGACCCGCTGACCGGAAAGCCGGGCGGCATTTCCTTCGGCCTGGCATGGCTGGAAGCCCGAGAAAGCCAGGCCAACCCCCTATGGGCTTTGGACGCCGAGCAGAAACGGATGACATTGCTCAGCGCCGCGGCTAATGTCGCCGCACGGACCGCCCTGCTCAAGCAGGCGGCGGACGAAAACGACGCCCTGAGGAAGGACGCCCCACTGGCTGGGCCTTATTTCTCAGCCACGCCCGAGCAGCGGGCCACGATGCCCACCCCGACGTTCACCAGCCAGGGAGCCTTGGGGATGCTCCAAAAGATTCGCGTAGCCGACGAGCAGCACTTTTCGCGGAAACAGCAGGCGGAAAACAACAGCCTTCTCGCGAAGGCGGCGCTCAAAGATCAAAGAGATTTTGCCAAGCGACTGCTCTTCCTGGACCCAGAAGACAGGGCTCAGATCCGCAGCTTCTCCTCCAACAAAGACGGCACGCCGAGCGCAGCCCAGTGGCGGGCTCTCAAGTTGGTTGAGGAACGAATCAAAACGGCCAGGCAGAACACCGCGCCATAAGCTGTCCCGCACGGCCTCAGCCAACCGGCGCCGCGCCAAGAAGCAAATTCAGTGAGCGATTCCTGGTCATGGCCTTCGAACTTGAGGCCAGCGGCATGGGAGTCAACAGCCCCCTGGCAGTAGCTTCGCCCGGCCATCCAAGCCCTCATGTTCGTCGTAGAGAACCGCTGCACCAATCGCAACATGCTAATTGACAACAACTTGCAGCTTTTAATACCAAGATTTTTGCATATTTTATTGACGCGAGGTATCAATTGATGCAAAATTGCTCAAGTGAAACGACAAAACGGCCGATTACTAGGTACATGCAATGGCGCAGATCGAGATCCCAGAACCGTGGCGAAAACAAGTCTGCGCCATCCTGTCCACTGAAGAGACGGGAACGCTGATTGAATGGACCGATGACGCCGAACGCAGATTCGCGGCTAGTTTTTTTGATGCCTGGGAGACGCAACTTTATGCGGCCTATCAAGCGTTCTTATCTGGCGCTCACCCGATGGGGTGTCTCGTCACCATGAATACACCGGCAGGCCAGGCTTATGAGTTTCTGTTTCCGTTCAAGTGGAGGACCGCCTACGGGAAAATCCTCCTCCGCGCCGACGGCAGGCGTGTGGTTGTTTTTTCAGCCCACCTCCCGGAAAAGCCCAAATTGTCCTGCGAGTGAACCTGGACGTATCTTGTTTTATGAGAATTAAGCACGAGGAGTTTGAAGTATTGGTGCCCAATCTGGACGACACGGCCGTAGCCGAGCGGGTCAAAGTTTCCATCCCACTTAAGTGGGATGAAGAAATCCAGGAATGGCTCCTAACCCCCGAAGCCCACCATATCATCGAAGACACCAAAGCCCGACACATGGGCCTTCTGCTGCCAGCACAGTTCAAGGAGCTCCGGGATCGCTACGGCTTCACTCAAAAAGAAATGGGCGAGTTGTTCCAGGTCGGAGAGAAGAGCTGGACCCGGTGGGAATCTGGCAAACACCGGCCCAGCCGGAGTATCAACCTGTTAATCAGGGCGCTCTACGAGGGGGGGATTTCTCTCAACTACCTCCTCAAACGAGCCGGCAAACCTCCGAGGGAGGAGCCAGAATGGGCTTCTTCCCAATTTGTCTGGAGCTTCTTTTCCCACCACACAAAGCGACCAGACGTAGTTTTTTTTCCCGGTTCAGGGAGTGCTGTGGCCATCCAGTACACCCCTTCGTCTGGAAAGCATCATTTTATCACTCAATTGATCAAGCTCGTCGACCAGCACCCCTGGACGCCTAAAGAGGTCTTCACCGCGAAAGCCACCAAATCGCACGGGCGGCTTGCCATCCCTGCGCCCGCCCATGCATATCGACAACCCAGGCTCAACACTCCAACTGCAGCATGAAATACTCGCCTCTCCAACTACTGCGATACCTCGTTCCCGAGGTATCGTGCTCGGCGAACCCCAGCTTTGACCCGGAGAAGGATTACGAAGCCGGCACTGAACAGTTGTCGGTCAGCGCGGTGGTAACCCAGCAACAGGCCCCTGAAAAGTTCACGGGGCACTCCTGGTCGGTGGAGATGAGGATTTCGCAAAAGTTGAAAGAAGGACAGAATTCTCCCTACACATTCGAGGTTGCTCTTGTGGGGTTTTTTGCTTGCGGAGGCGGCTTGCCGCCCGCCGCAGAAGAAGAGCGATTTGTCCGTGTGAACGGCAGCTCCATGCTGTATGGCGCTGCCCGCGAAATCATTCGCTCCCTTACGGCCCGTGGCCCCTGGGGCGAGATCTTCCTTGCATCCGCCTCCTTCTAGGACAACGAGTCCAAGCCAAAAGAGGATCTCTCCACCGCTCAAAAATCGAATTGATCCCTTCCAAGTGCCGTGCCCTCGCCGCCGCCCGTTCGCCTGACCGCCCAGGCGCGGTGCTGGCCCCGAGTTTCCGCGTCTGGCTCACAGGGCGGCCCCCGCAGCCCGCGAATTGCGGCGATGGCTGGTGGTGGGCTCGCCGGGAGCCGCGGCTCAGCGAATGCGTGCCGGAGTTACAGGATGATCCCAACCGACGGGAGGACGTGCCGAAGGCCGATGTGGATGAGGATGGAGTTCACCCGCCGAGCGTCAATAAACCGACGGCGCGACAAGAAGCAATTTTCCATTACTGACCGAAAGTGCCACGGCGCTTGTCTTGGTTTACTGAATGCCCGGTCTGAGCAGTGGCGCCCCGAAAGTTTCCAAAAACATCGGGTGTATCGAGAGCACCCGTTGGCGCAACGACCACCCCCGAAAAGGGCCTGGCACCCCGCCGCCTGCGCTCAATCTGGGAAAGTGATTCTTGGGCACCCCCCCCGGCTGCTGCCGCGGCCCCTCCAGGATGCCCGGTGGTTGGCCGCCCAGGCGGGCGAGTCACCAGTGCCGGACACTCCCCAGGAGCCATTTCTTGCCGCCACAGCACGCACTACGGCGGCCTATGGCGCACTCTGGCAGCGTGCCCGCTACCCTGGCATGGTCTGCGTGCTCTCGGGGACTTCCCGGCCTTAACACGGGCAGCGGGCAACTGGCAAAACCGAGGTTTGGCGAAACCTGCCATTCCATCTTGGACCGACCACTGCCCCTTGCTTGCTATCTTTTTGCTATCTTTTCTCGCATCCTTTTGGAAAAGCAGGCAAAAGACGGCAAGAGCACAAAAGAGCAGTGCCATGAAAGTGGCAATAGCGATGACAGCCCGGTAAACATTGGCCCAAAGTGGGTTTCGCTTCGGTGAAACAGGGTGGTGGTGGGAGAAGGATTTGAACCTTCGTAGGCGTAAGCCAGCAGATTTACAGTCTGCCCTCGTTGACCGCTTGAGTATCCCACCAGGGGGCGGCGCCGGGCGCGAGGGGGCAATTTGCCAAATCGGGCCGGCCTTGTCAATCCGGTCCGGGTATTTTAGTTTAAGCGGATGTTCGATTCGTTAAGCAGCAAGCTCCAGAACGCTTTCAAAAACCTGCGGGGCCTGGGCAAAATCTCCGAGGGCAACGTCACCGATGCCTTGCGGGAGGTGCGGCTGGCCCTGCTGGAGGCGGATGTGAATTTCAAGGTGGCGCGGGACTTCATCGAGCGGGTCAAAGCCAAGTCCATCGGCCAGGAGGTCATCCAGAGCATCCAGCCGGGCCAGCAGATCATCAAGATCATCCACGATGAGATGGTGGAGTTGCTCGGCTCGGCCAATGCGGGGTTGGAATTGAGCGGCAATCCCAGTTGCATTCTGTTGGTGGGCCTGCACGGTTCGGGCAAGACCACCACCAGCGGCAAGCTGGGCCGATTGCTCCTCAAGCAGGGCCGCACCCCCCTGCTGGTGGCGGCCGACGTCTATCGCCCGGCGGCCATGGAGCAGCTCGAGAAGCTGGGCCAGCAGACGGGCCTGCCGGTTTATGTCCACAGAGGCGGGACCGACGTGCTCGGCATCGCCCGCGAGGCCCTGGAATTCGCGCGCGCCAACAACCGAAACACGCTCATCTTCGACACCGCCGGGCGCCTGCAAATCGACGAGCCCCTGGTCCAGGAATTGGTCCAACTGCGCCAACTGGTTGCGCCCCAGGAAACGTTGCTGGTCCTCGACGCCGCCTCCGGCCAGGAGGCCGTCAACGTGGCTGTCCACTTCGACCAGGCCCTCCAGATCACCGGCTCTATCCTCACCAGGCTCGATGGCGACGCGCGCGGCGGCGCCGCCCTGAGCATGAAGGCCGTGACCGGCAAACCGATCAAATTCGCCGGCGTCGGGGAGAAACTGGAGGATTTCGAGCCTTTCCACCCGGAACGGATGGCCTCGCGCATCCTGGGAATGGGCGACGTGGTAAGCCTCGTCGAGAAGGCGGCCGAGGCCGTGACCATGGACGAGGCCAAGCGCCTCGAGGAGAAGATGCGCAAAGGCCAGTTCACGCTCCAGGATTTCCTGGAGCAACTGCGCCAGATGAGAAAGCTGGGGCCCCTCGAATCCATCGTCGGCCTGCTGCCCGGGGGAGCCGAGGCCCTCAAAACCGCCGATCTGAGCAAACAAGAGAAGGAGCTCGGGCACATGGAGGCCATGATCTGCGCAATGACCCCCCAGGAACGCAGCCAACCCCAGATTCTCAACGCCCGCCGCCGCCAACGCATTGCCAAGGGCAGCGGGGTCTCGGTGACCGAGCTCAATACCATGCTCAACCGGTTTGCCCAAATGCAGCAAATGATGAGAAAGATGGGCAAGTTTCACAAGATGATGGCCCGCATGGGTGGGATGGCGCCGGGGATGATGGGCCGCTAACGCCACGTTAGATTTGTTAAAAAAAGTCTTTACCTGAATGGCTGGTCGACATAGAATTTGGAAGATTCCTAGTCGGGCGTCGGTGCAAATGTACGAGTCTTCAGTTGAAATGATATGAAACGAACAGTTAGCTCTCCGCGCGAAAGAAACCCTCGTGAGGGCCTGCGCGGCTCTCCTTGTCGGGACGGATTTACCTTGATCGAACTCCTGGTGGTCATCGCGATCATCGCCATCCTGGCCGCCATGCTCCTGCCGAGCTTGGCAAAGGCCAAACAAAAGGCCCAGGGCGTTCAATGCTTGAGCAACGGCAGGCAAATCATGATTGCGTGGCAAGGATACAACGCGGACAATATGGACAAGATGGTTGCATCGGTCCATGGCGGGCTTGCCTCGGCCCCCGGCACAGCGCAGTCGCTTGGCCTGTTTCCGTGGTGTGAAGGATGGCTCGACTGGACCACCAGCGAGGACAATACCAACATTCAATACTTGGTGGGCACCTCGTACTCGGCACTCGCAAAATACACGGTGAACGCCGGAATTTTCAAATGTCCCGCCGATACTTTCGTAAGCCCGCAGCAATCTGCGTACGGCTTCAGATCGCGGGTTCGAAGCATCTCAGGCAACATTGGTATCGGGATTGGCAATGCGGATGGGTATCCTCCAGGCACTGGGAACTACGCGGGTCCGTGGAGCACCATTTACAAACATGCCAAAATAACATCCGACCTCATGTATCCCAGTTCTGCGGAGACGTGGGTGTACTGTGATGAACATCCTGACAGCATGAATGATTCCGGCTTGTTCAACCCGGAAACCCCGACTGCGTGGACCGACGAGCCTGCGAATTATCATAATGGCGCCTGCGGGTTTGCCTTTGCCGACGGCCACTCGGAAATCCACAAATGGCGGCAGTCCAACGTCACTGACGAGGCCCGTGCAGTTCGGTACGACACTGCCCCGCATGCCCCCGTAAATGGCACTACAGACAAGGACATCGGGTGGATGGTATATCATGCCTGCAGGGCTAGCGCCACCCCACCCCCGGGTTGGCCGTGCTATGCCAAGTAAGCCTTGGGCGCGCTGAGCCGCCACCCCTTTTATCCGGCCCGCTTTGGCGCCGTTGCAGCCCCGCTGCAACGGCGCTGGCGTTTTCCATGAGGATGACGGGCGAAAAGTGGCGATTGACTGGGAAGGGAACCCGGGGCATCCTGCGGGTGATTTTTAGGGTTTTTGGATAATCCGGCCAAGTGCATCCGATAGCTTTTGAATTAGGCGGACTAACCATCCATTGGTATGGGGTGATGGTGGCGCTGGGCTTTTTGTCGGGGCTATGGCTGGCCAGCCGGCGAGCCGTGCGGGAGGGGATGGGGGCCGAGGCGGTCCTGGACCTGGGGCCGTGGCTGATTGTGGGGGCGATTGCCGGGGCGAGGATTTTGTTCGTGGCCACGTACTGGCGGGAGCAGTTTGCCGGCAAGCCGTTTTTGGAAGCGTTCAAGGTCTGGCACGGCGGGCTGGTCTATTACGGGGGCCTGGCCGGGGCGTCGCTGGCCTGCATGCTTTACGCGCGGCGGGGGCGGCGGCCGCTGTGGAGGCTGGCGGACATCCTGGCGCCCAGCATAGCCCTGGGGCAGGTCTTTGGAAGGATCGGTTGCCTGTTAAATGGCTGCTGTTACGGGCGCCCCTGCCATTTGCCCTGGGCCATCTCCTTTCCCGAGAACAACCCGAGCGGCGCCCCGAGCGTGCCGGTACACCCGACGCAGATTTATGAATCGATTCTGAGCCTGGGCCTGTGCATTGCCCTGACGCAGCTCTATCGACGAAGGCGATTCGACGGGCAGATTTTCGGCCTTTACCTGGTCGGGTATGCGCTGCTTCGCTCATTTGTCGAGTTGTTCCGGGGCGATTATCTCCCATACCAGTACCTGGGCGGGTGGGTCACGCCCGGCCACCTGGTCAGCGCCCTCATTCTGAGCGCCGGCTTGGTTCTGCTTTGGCTCCTCTCGCGCCCTGGTTTGAAGAAGCAGCCGGAAAACCAATGAGCTGCCTTTCTGAGGAAGTTGGCGAAAAAGGTGGCGGCGAAGTTGGCGACAAAGGTCTCGACAAAGGTCCGGAGGAGGCTGCCGGAAGGCCAATGACCTGCGCTTCTTCCTCGCCCTGTTCTTCGCCCTCGGCTGCCGGCGATTTATTGGTGCTGGCGGGCCCAACGGCGGTGGGCAAGTCGGCGGTTGCCCTCGGCCTAGCCCAACGACTTGGCGGGGAGATCGTCTCGGTGGATTCGATGCAGGTGTATCGCGGGCTGGACATTGGGACCGCCAAGCCTTCGCCCGAGGAAAGGGCGCGCGTGCCGCATCACTTGATCGATGTGGCGGGGGTGGGCGAAGCGTTCGACGCGGCCCGGTTTGCGCGGCTGGCGGGCGAAGCCGTGGCGGGCATCCGGGCGCGGGGGCGAGTCCCCATCCTGTGCGGCGGCACGGGGCTGTACTTCAGGGCCTTTTTCGAGGGTCTTGGCCAGGCCCCGCCCGGGGATGCGGCGTTGCGGGCCACCCTAAGCTCGACGCCCCTGCCCGAACTCTTGCGCGAATTGGCCGAGCGCGACCCGCCCACCTACTCGAGAATCGACCGCCAGAATCCGCGCCGGGTCATCCGCGCCCTGGAAGTCATCCGGCTCACCGGGAGGCCCTTCTCCGAACAGCGGGCGGAATGGGACCGGGGGCTGCAAACCGGAGGGCGCAGGTGTGTCTTGTTGGGTCTGGAACGCGCGGCCGGAGACTTGCGCCGGCGCATCGATGGCCGGGTCCAGGAGATGTTCCGCCGCGGTCTCGTAGCCGAGACCGAGCAACTCTTGCAACAGGGTCTTGGGCAAAACCCGACCGCGATGCAGGCGTTGGGTTACCGGCAAGCCGCGGAATACCTGGCCGGCAAGCGGTCTCTGGAGGAAACCGTTGAGTTGGTCAAGATCCGCACTCGCCAATTGGCCAAGCGCCAGATGACGTGGTTCCGGCGGCAGATGCGGTTGCGCTGGATTCGGCTCGAGGGTGAGCCGGCAACGGAGCGGGTTGTGGATTTACTTTCCCGGACCGCATGGTGTAGCCTCGACGCGTTAAAATGACGTATGAACAGTTATAGAACAGCGCAGTTGCTGGCCTTGGGCCTGGGGCTGCTGATCGCCGGAAGCGCCCCGCGCGTCCAGGCCGCCCAGAGTGACACTCAGAAGAGTGGGTCGTTTGACTTCGCCTCGGGCGTGGCGGCTTATGATGCGGCCTATCAGAAGGCCCGCCGCGTCATCGCCGCCGATGTCAAGGACGGCAAGTTTCTGGCTGGACAGAATTGGGCACAGGTGTGGACCCGCGACACCTCGTATTCCGTCGAGTTGGCCTGCGCCCTGTTGCATCCGGATGTTTCCAAGACGACGCTCCTGGGATTGGCCCAACCGGTCGAGGGCATCGGCGAATGCTGGTATCAGGATAAGTGCGGCCATTTTGCCGGCTGGCCCAATTTGACCGACGCCATCGTCGGGGCATCTGGGGCCTGGGCCTTGTACTTGGTGACCGGGGATCGTGAGCTGTTGCGGCCGGTTTATGAGCGCACCGTCCGCAGCCTGGCACGCGCGGAGCGGGATGCCTTTAACCCGGAACTGGGCCTCTTCAGCGGCTGCGCCAGCTTCATGGAATCCAACAGCGGCTACCCAAAGAAATATGCGATGAGGGGCGATATGCTCGCCAAGACTTACGCTCTGAGCACCTGCCTGCTCTATTACCGCGGCTACACCGTCGCCGCCCAAGCGGCCAAGGCCCTGGGCGAGGACGTCCGCCCGTGGCGGGAAAAGGCTGCGAAGCTCAAGGCCGCCATCAACGCGCGGTTCTGGCTGCCGGACAAGGGCTATTACGCCTATTTCCTGGATGAGACTGGAGCGCTCAATCCCCGCATGGAGGGCTTGGGCGAGGCCTTCGCCATCCTCACCGGCGTGGCCGACGCGGGGCGCGCCCGCCGAATCCTCCGCTCCACGCCCACGACACCCTGGGGTTTCCCCTGCCTCTGGCCCCAGTTCGAGGAATGGCGGGACTACAAGAGGGACTTCGCCCACTATTACCACAACGGCATGATCTGGCCCTTCGTTCAGGGCTATTGGGCCTGGGCAGCTTCAGAAAGCCGCGATCTGCCCGCCTTCACCCGCGAACTGGACGCCCTGGTCAAACTCTCCGAGAAAAACGACACCTTCATGGAGCTTTACCGCCCCGAAGATGGCGCACCGGATGGGTCTCCACGCCAGTTGTGGAGCGCCTCGGGCTTCCTCTCGATGATCTACCACGGCCTGTTCGGGATGGACTTCCAGGAGAACGGAGTCCGGTTCGCGCCGGTGGTGCCCGAGAGATTCGAGCAGTTGAGGCTTGGCAACCTGAAATACCGCGACTCGGAGTTGCGCATCGTGGTCAAGGGCCACGGAACCGGCCTCCGCAGCTTCAAAGTGGATGGCAAACCGCAAAATCCCTTTTTCGACCCGGCGAAGACAGGCCCGCATGAAATCGAAATCCTCATGCGTTGAGAACGGCTGAGGCTATGAACGCTGGCACGAAAAGGCTGAGCCACGCGGACATCCTGCGGTTGAAACGCTGGAATACGCCGACGGTCTATAATGGATGGGAACGGATAACCGGGCACAACGCCGGGACGGAGGGCTTTAACCCGGAAGAGACGCGCGATTTCATGCCATGGATGGGGCCGATGGCCGGCTATGCGGTCACGGTGGTCATCGAGCCGAGCAACCCTGAGCATCGGCGCAAACAACCCGAGGCGTGGAGCCAATATCGGCGCTACGCGGCCCTGGAGCCGGGGCCGAAGATTGTGGTGGTGCAGGACCTGGACAAGCCGGGTGTCGTCGGCGCGATGTGGGGCGAGGTCAACAGCAACATCCACCGCGCGCTGGGTTGCGTGGGCACCATTACTGACGGAGGCATACGCGACCTGGACGAGATGAACAACGCCGGATTTAAGGCCCTGGCACGCCGCCTCTGCGTGGGGCACGCCTTCTGCCACCCCATCCGCTGGAATTGCGAAGTCGAGGTCTTCGGACGAAAAGTCCGGCCCGGCGACTTCATCCACGCAGACAAGCACGGTTTCCTGGTTGTTCCTCCGGAGGACCAGGCCGGCCTGCTGGCGGCAGCGGCCTTCATGGACGCCAACGAGTGCTCCACCCTCATCCCGGCGGCTCGTGGCGCCGCCGGGAGCAGCGCCGAGGCATTACTGGCTGCCCTGGACGCCGCCGAGGCGGAGTTCGGCAAGGCCGCAAAGCGGTCGGGAAGATAGCGCGAGGCCATTCCATGATGAGCCGGGTAAATGTCATCTGCCTCAGGCTGGTTCGGTGGAGTGGTTGGCCGCTGTTGCCGGTGGTGTTCCTGTTCCTATTGACCGGCTACATCATGGACGGGCGATACGGCTTGAGCCGGCTGCTTGACGAGAAGGCGGCGTTGACGTTCCACCGGATGCTGCATTTGCCGCTGATAATTCTCGTGCTGGCGCACAGCGTGCCGGCGGTGTATCTTGCCCTCCAGCGATGGGGCTGGATCAAACATCGCCCGGAACCATGAAAAGCCCTGAGCCACAAGGCGGCGAACGCGCCCCCAAGCAGGCCCGCCCGCGAAACCGGCTTTCCCGTCGCGCCGCCATCGCCTTGGGCGCTGCCGGCGCCACCGGTCTGGCGGCGGGGGCTTCCCTGTGGGATTTCCTTTCGAATTGGCGCGCCTCGGAAGCCCCGGCCGACATTTTCAAAGGGGATGCCCCCAAGGGCGAACTCTGGGAGCTTTGGCGCAAGCGCGGCTGGGTCAAGGAGGCCTCCCATTACTTCAAGCTCGGCCGCAATGTCCAGTGCAAAGTCTGCCCCAACAATTGCCTGCTGACGCCCGGCGACCGCAGCCATTGCCGGAATAAGGTCAATTACGACGGCGTGCTCTACAGCCTGGTCTATGGCAATCCCTGCACCTTCCACGTCGATCCGGTCGAGAAAAAGCCGCTGTTCCATTTCCTGCCCGGCAGCCGCACGTTTTCCCTGGCCACCTCCGGCTGCATCTTCCGCTGCCTTAACTGCCAGAACTGGGAGATCTCGCAAAAGAAACCCGAGGAGACCAAAGACCCGCGCGGCCCGGAGCTGCGCCTGCGCCCGCCGCTGCCTTCCAGCCTCACGCTCGAGGACATCGCCCGCTTGAGCCTTTTCCCCGACGACGCCGTGGCCGTGGCCGAAGCCCTCGGCTGCCCATCGCTCTCCTACACTTATTCCGAGCCAACCTCATTTTACGAATACACTTTCGACACGTGCAAAACCGCCCGGCAGCGCAAGCTCAAGAACATCGTCGTCAGTTGCGGTTCGATCGAAGACCGCCCCGCCCGCGATCTCTACCAACTCGTTGACGCAGCCCACGTCGACCTCAAGGGGTTCGACCAGCAGATTTATCAGAAGCTCAACTCGGGCAAACTCCAGCCCATCCTCAACACGCTCAAGACCCTCAAGGAACTGGGTGTCTGGTTCGAGATCATCAACCTGGTAGTGCCGACCTATACCGACGACCTCACCACGATCGGCCGCATGTGCGGCTGGCTCGCCAAAGAGCTGGGGCCGGACCAGGTGCTGCACTTCTCGCGCTTTCACCCCCAGCACAAGCTCGCTCACCTGACGCCCACACCCGTGGAAACGCTCCTCAAGGCCCGCGATGCCGCGCGCGCCGAGGGCCTTCACTACGTCTATATCGGCAACGTCCCGGGCCTGGCCGATGCTGAAACGACGTTCTGTCCCGCCTGCAAAAAGCCCGTCGTACAGCGCGACATCTTCGCGGTCACAGCCCTCGACCTGGCCTCCGGCAAGTGCCGCTTCTGCGGTGCGCGAATCGCCGGTGTGTGGAGCTGAACCTGAGGAATAAGGGCATGACTACTTTGGTGATCGATAGCGCAGCCAGCCGAGCGACGGCAGTCCGATTGACTGAAGACACCTTGGTTGTTGATCTGGCCGATGGCCGCACTGTTTCTGTGCCGCTGGCCTGGTATCCCAGATTGTTGCAGGGTTCCCCGGAAGAGCGCGCCAACACCAGGTTTATCGGCCAAGGCGAAGGGATTCACTGGCCTGATTTGGACGAGGACGTCAGTGTGGAGAACATCCTGGCAGGCAGAGCTTCAGGCGAAGGGTCGAAATCCTTCGAGCGGTGGCTCGAAGCCCGCTCAAGCCGGCCGGCTCACTGAAGACTGAGCTTCCCTTCCCAACCGCAGCACGCGCCGGATCGATGGCGGGATCTCATCCTCACGGTGCGTGACATAGACAGCCGTCACCGCCCCGTGCCGAATCAAGTCATCGACAGCCTTCACAAACACCTGGCGATGGGCGGCGTCCAATCCCTGGCACGGCTCATCCAGGAGCAACAACTGCGGCCCTTTCACCAGGGCGCGGGCCAGCAAGACCATCCGTTGCAGGCCCGCTGAAAGCGCAAAGAGCGGACTGCGGGCAAACTCCATCAGCGCGAATCTCGTCAACCACTGGCGCGCCAGGGCGCGCTGCCGGGCTGTCGGTTGATGGAACAGGCCGATGGTCTCGTGGAACCCCGACACCACCGCTTCGAAGCAGGTCACTTCATCATCGAAATGCAAATGCGATTCCGGAGAGACCGACCCAATGCGGCGCTTGATTTCCCAGATCGACTCCCCGTTGCCCCGCCGCCGGCCGAATACGACGACCTCGTTGGAATAGGCCTGCGGGTTGTCCCCCAGGATGAGGCTGAGCAGAGTGGTCTTGCCCGAACCATTAGGCCCCAGCAAGGCCCAACTCTCCCCTGCCCGTATCGTCCAGTTTATGCCCTCCAGAATCGTGCTTTGGCCGTAGCGCACCGTAACGTCTCGCAACCGCGCCAGCTCGCGATCTCCTGGGGCGGCGGCTTTGGCCGGCGTTGCGCGCACCTGGATCCTTGTGTGTCCTTTTGAGTTTCGGCCGTCCAAAGCCGGCTGGAGCCGGCGCTCCGGCCCCGCCGCGCTGGCTCCGGGGGCAGCGCCGCGCGCATCCCGAGACTCAATCTCATCGCGCGGCCCTGCCGCCACGACCTGGCATCGATCAACGCATAAAAGGTGCGTCACCTGTGGAGGCAGGTCCTCGAGCCGGGTCGTGATCAATAGCACCCGCAGCCGCGTGGCCATGAGCCTCTCGAGAAGATGCCCAAAGTGTTCTCGCATTCCTGCATCCAGGCCCACAAACGGGTCATCCAAAATGAGCAAGCGCAGCGGATGACAGAGCGCCCGCGCCAGCTCGACCCGTTGCCGTTCGCCGTTGGAGAGCGAAATGAGTGTCCGCTCCAGAAACGGCTCGACCCTTAAGAGGCCGACAGCCCGGCGCCTCTGCCGCTCGAAACGCGTCCGGCCCTTTTCGTGCCGGTCCGTCACCTCGAACGGGTTGACCTCCATGACCCGCTCATATCCCAGGAACTCGCTCACCCGCAACGCGCTCTCCTCTTCGAGGCTGTTCCAACGCGATTGCACCACTGCGTCCTGCGCCTGCCCTTTGCGGACCTCGAACGAAACCTGGCCAATCGCCTCCTCCGGCGTCAAACCCGGCGGCGCCCGGAAATGATAGCGCAGTTCCCCCCGCGCCAGCGGCAAACGTCCGCGCACGGCGTCCGCCAGCAGCGACTTGCCCGACGCGTTAGCCCCGATGATCGCCCAGTGCTCATCCCGATGGAACACCCATGAGGTGGCATCGAACACGATTTGCTCTCCCAGGCGGAACGCGGCCCGGGCCATGGACAGAAAAGGCCGCCCCAAGGCGCCCGGCCCGCCAGCCCGCGCGTTTGCCTCCGGCGCCGCTGCGCAGACCGCGCCTCCCTGCTGCCCCGGTTGGCTCTCAAGCGAATTCAAACCGCCAATTTGCCTCAACTCCAAGTTCCAATCCACGTCTAAATCCGGACGAGAACGATGGTACGAAGGCCGAAATCCTCAACCGCTAATCTTCGCTAATCCACGCTAATAAAAAGCCCATTAGCGAAGATTAGCGAAGATTAGCGGTTGAGCATTTCGGCCTTCTTGCCGCACTTCGGACTCCGCGATTTTGGCGGCTGGACAAGGCGCGCCTGTTGCGCCATCCTTCGGGCCGGCCCAATTGGATTGCACTAAACCTATTATGTTATGGAACAGACCTCTCCAACCCAGGATTTTCAATCGCAACCCCCCCTGCCTCCGGTAATGTCCCTCGCCGGCCGGATGGCCAGTGTGATTGCAGCGCCGAGTGAGGCGTTCGATGCTCTGAAGAAATCGCCGCCATGCGCTGCCAATTGGGTGGCGCCTGCGCTGCTCCTCATCCTGGTAAGCTGGATCGGCACGGCGATTGTCTTTTCGCAGCCTGCCCTTAACCAACAGATAACCGAGGCTATCGATGCGGGCCTGCAGAAGCAGTTTGAAAAGGGGAACGTGCCTCCCGAACAGGCGGAACAAATGCGCCAGAGGATGGAGAGCACGATCCTTGTCAGCAGCGAAATTGGCGCTTGGTTGTGGCCTGTCTTCGTTGGCTTCGTTGTGCCCTTTATCTGGGGGTTGTTCGTGTGGCTCATCGGGGCCAAGGCCTTCAGAGGCGATTTCACTTACATGAAAGCCGTCGAGGCGGTCGGGTTGGCGAACGTGATTGTCGCGCTGGAGGCCCTGGTCAGGCCGCTGCTGATTTTGTCGCTGAACAGTATTTACGCCGGGCCCAGCCTGGGGCTGCTGGTGATAAAGAGTTTCGACCCGCAGAATACGATGCACGGCCTCCTCAACGTAGTGAACGTGATGACCTTCTGGCTCCTGGCCGTCCGGTCCGCCGGGTTAGCCCGCCTGGGCAATATCTTTTTCGCTAAGGCAGCGGCCTGCGTGTTTGGCACTTGGCTCGCCTACACTGGCTTTTTCATCGGGCTGGGCGCGGCAGCCAAAGCGATCATGAGCGGCTTGAAGGGGTCGTAGGCGCGGAGCGTCGGAGCGGGGAGCGTCGGAGCGTCCGGAGCGTGGAGCGTCGGAGCGTCCGGAGCGTGGAGCGTCGGAGCGTCCGGAGCGTGGAGCGTCAGAGCGTTGTAGCACGCTCCACGCTCTTACGCTCTCACGCCCCCCTCCGCTCTGTCCCGGAACGGGACAGGCTCTGGACACAGTTTGCCAAGAACTGGACGCCTGCCTGGGCGTTTCCCGCTCGAAATGGATTGGCATGGTGAATGCCTGCTGAACACCGGTTTAACGGTGGGCAGGCTATGAGAAACAAGCTACACTCAGATTTGCATGGTATCGCGTCGGCTCAGGCGCAAGTACTGGAACTGGAGGTGGTTGACGAAGCGGTCTTTATTGATGCAATGCGCGGTTCAAGGTCCCGATGCCGGCACATTGGCCGGGGCGATGTCGCTCAGCGGCTGCACGCCAATGCGCAGTTTGCCCTGATCATCAGTTTGGTGTCCTTTCTCTTTCCGCTTGCGTTGCCTTTCGGATTATTCCTGGGATGGCGCGTCCGCGCCGAGGCCAAGCGCTCGATGCCGGGGCTTGTCGAGTGGGTTTCGCTTCCGTTTTATGTCGCTTCGCTCGGTCTCTGGCTTGGCGCAGCCGCATCGCTCTTTGGGTTGTCGGTGGTTTCGCTGATGTGGTTTCGGTGAGATTTCTCCCTTGAAGCGGCCGGCCGTTGCCGGTAGGTAAGTGGGATGCACGAGCGCAGGAGTCTCGGTGGAACGTCGGGCAACGGGCCGGCCTTGGTGGTTTTGGCTGCGGGCATCGGCAGCCGTTACGGCGGTCTGAAACAGGTCGACCCGGTCGGACCGAGCGGGGAGACCATCATGGATTATTCGATCTATGATGCATTGCGCGCTGGTTTCGCCAGGCTGGTCTTCGTCATCCGCCGGGACATCGAAAATGCCTTCAGACAGACCATCGGCGCCCGGTTCGATCAGCGGGTCGCGGTGGACTACGTTTTTCAGGAACTCGACAAGCTCCCGGCGCCCTTTGCTCCGCCGCCCAATCGCCGCAAGCCCTGGGGCACCGGCCATGCCATTCTCATGGCCCAGGAGGCGGTACGCGAACCTTTCGGGGTCATCAACGCCGACGATTTCTACGGGCGCCACTCCTTCGAGTTGCTGGCACGGCATCTGCAATCTGCCAGCCGGGACTATGCCATGGTCGGATTCGTCCTGAGAAACACACTCTCTGAGTTTGGTTTTGTTGCGCGCGGCGTGTGCCGGACCACCCCGGACGATTTCCTGGAAGATGTCGTCGAATTGACCCGTATCGAGCGCGAGGGCGACGCCGTCAAATACACCGACCCCGCCGGCAAGGTCCATTCCCTGACGGGCGCAGAGACGGTTTCTCTCAACATGTGGGGATTCAGCCCGACGATCTTGACCCATCTCCGCCGGGAGTTGGTCGTGTTCCTCGAGGCGCAGGGCCAGGACGAGAAGGCCGAGTTTTTCATCCCAACGGTAGTGAACACCCTCGTCAGCCGGGGCGAGGAGCGGCTCAAGGTGCTGCGGACCCCCGACTCATGGTTCGGCATCACCTATCGCCAGGATCGGCCTCGGGTCATAGAGGACATCCGCCGCCTTATCGCACAGGGGGATTATCCGGACAGGCTGTGGCAATGATCCGGAGGTCCAGGCATACCTGGCGGAGATGCTCCGCACCATCCACGGCTGGGGCTTCAACTATTTCAAAATGGACGGCCTGTCGACCGGCACGGCGACGGAACAGATTTACGTCAACGACGGCTACCGCGACGACCATATCGGCAGCAATGCGCCCTTCCATGATCCCAGGAAAACCAATCTCGAGGTCTTCCGCGACGGCTTGAAGCGGCTGCGCCAGGCCGCCGGCCCCGAGGTGTTTTTCTCCGGCTGCAACGTGAGCCAGAACATGAGGACATTGGGCGGCTGCCTCGGCCTGGTCGACTCGATGCGCATCGGCCCGGATAACGGCCATCGCTGGGGCGACTACCGCCAGGAGATTGCCAGCAACGGCTCCGGCTCGATCATCACCGGCCCGATCCGGGGCACCCGGCTCTATTTCCTGAACGGCCGGGTGTGGTGGAACGACCCCGATCCAACTTATGTCCGGGCTTCGATTCCGCTCCTCCACGCCAGGCTCATCACCTCATGGGTCGCACTGAGCGGCCAGTTTTACCTCAACAGTGACTGGATTCCTGGTCGCTCAAGTTCGCCGTCACCCGCAAGCCAAAATGATCGCCCCGCTCACGATCAGCGCGCCCCCGAGGTAATGGTGCCAGTTCAACTTTTCTCCAAGCACCACTGCCGCCAGCAGGATGGCGAACACCACGCTCAGCTTGTCCACGGGCGCTACACGGGATGCCTGACCCAGTTGAAGAGCGCGGAAATAACAGAGCCAGGACAGTCCGGTGGCAATGCCCGAGAGAACGAGAAAAAGCACCGTGCGCTGCGACAACTGGAGCACGGAAGACGCCGGGTTGGTCGCCAGCGCGATGGCCCACGTGAACGCAAGGACGACTGTGGTCCGCACCGCCGTCGCCAGGTTGGAATCGACTCCGGCAACGCCGATCTTGGCAAGGATAGCGGTGACTCCAGCGAAAAAAGCCGACAGCAAGGCCCAACAAATCCAGTTCATGCCGCCAAGTCTGCCTCAGATGAGCCTGGCGGGTCAAATTCGATGCGTCTGCCCTAATTGTTTCCCTTTGACCTTCAGACGGTTACAGAGAGTCTTGCTCCTGGGAGCTTGACGCGGAGGTTTTTCTTTCGATCATTGCGCCGCCTTATGAAAACACGGGAAAGTGGATTATCAACAGCAACCGGCAAAATGAAAACCAGGAAACGCGCATTGAAGACGCCCTTGGCGCCCCCGGCCCCTCTGGGACGGCCCACCGAGCAGTGCAAAGTGCAAAGTGCAGAATGCAAAGTCGGGCTGACTCCCCCGGCCTCCCTGGGAAAGCCCGGCGGACAAACCGCCCCGGAAGCCCTGGCCCCTATACCGGCGAGGATGGAAGCCCCGGCTCCCAAACCGGCGCGGACGGAGACGCCGATTCCCAAGCCGGCGCGGACAGAAGCCCCGGCTCCGCAGCCGGCGCCGAGGGAGGCCGCCGCCCCAGTCGCGCCTGAAACGGTCAACGTCGTCTTCCGGGTCTTTCAGCCGCGAGCCAGGCGGGTCTCGGTCTGCGGCGAGTTCAACGGCTGGTCACCGGAGGCCAACCCGATGGAACTCCAGGGAGAGGGCCGTTGGCAAACAGTCGTGGCGCTCAAACCGGGACAGTATCAGTACAAATTCGTCATCGATGGGGAATGGATGCCCGACCCGGAGGCAAAGCAGAACGTGTTCAACCCCTTCGGAACGCTCAACTCCATGGTGAAAGCCGGCTAAGGGGCCGTGCAAGCGTGGGAGCGTGGGAGCGTGGAGCGTCAGAGCGTGAGAGCGTGGGAGCATGCTAAGTGCTACGATGCCCTCACGCTCCACACGCTCCACGCGCCGCACGCTCCACACGCCTGTTGGTATGCTGTGAATAGCCTGTGAATAACTTTACCTTGAAAAGCCGGCAGCGGCGGGGTTACATTGCGCTTGGCGAGGCGATACGCCGGGTCCAAGTGCCGGTATTGAGATCTTTGTGCCGGAGCGTCAGGACGAGCCTTCGGGCCACAATCCCGCTTGCGGGAGCGCTAATCTCCTTTGGCGACGCCTCGCCCTTGGTTTTTCTCTGCTTGCATTCGCGCGCACTTTGATTATGTTCCACCGCTCCCGTCCGGGAACTCCGGGCGGCGCATTTTTTTAGAGTATGGCAACAGCAAATGATCTTCGGCGGGGCATGGCGCTCAGCTACAACGGCGACATCGTGGTCGTTCTGGACAGCCAGCATCGCACGCCCGGCAACCTGCGCGCCTTCGTCCAGGCCACCCTTCGCAGCATCCGGACCGGCAAGTCCTCCGACGTGCGATTCAGCTCGACGGAGAAAATCGAGGTAGTGCCGATGATGACGCGCAAGATGGAATTCAGCTACAAGGACGGCCAGGACTTCGTGTTCTCCGACCCCGAGACCTACGAAACGGTGACGTTGTCGCCGGAGATAGTGGGTGAGGCCAGGAACTACCTGGTGGAAAACGCCCCTGTGACTGTCACCTTCGTCGAGGACAAAGCAGTGACCATCGAACTGCCCTCGAGTGTTGTGCTCGCCGTGGCCGATGCCCCGGAGGGCATCCGCGGCGATTCGGCCAACAATGTGCAGAAGACTGTCATCCTCGAGACCGGCATCACTGTGCAGGCCCCGCTCTTCATCAAAACGGGCGAGAAGATCAAAATTGACACCCGTACCGGCAAGTATATGGAGAGGGCGTGATTCTGGCGTCCGGAGCGTGGAGCGTGTGGAGCGTGTGGAGCGTCGGAGCGTGAGGGCATCGTAGCACTTGCCATGCTCTCACGCTCTACGCTCTCACGCTCCCACCCAAGCATTCGGATCCCGGAATTTAATTCTGCACGAGCCCTTACCCCCCCACAGCCGGGTTGAAGCCGAATTTGCGGGCCAGGGCGAGGGAGTTGTTCAAGGATTTGACTCCGGCGGTACACGTCGCGTGGGAGAGGGATGCAGCGGCGATGCAACCGCCGGTAAGCAGACAGCGGGGCAAGTCCCAGCCTTCGTGCAAGCCCAGCAGGACACCGGCGCAGAAGGCGTCCCCCGCCCCGGCGGTACCCGCGATATAGCTCGGGGGCAGTTTCAAAGACGCCTGCCAATAATCCTCCCCCCGGCGCGTGCGGGCAAAGGCCCCTTCGGGGAAATGGATGACGACCAACTCGCGGACTCCTTGCTGGAGCAGGGCGCCTGCGGCATGGCGCGTGGCCACGGCATCGAACTGGCCGCCCGGCTGGCGGATTTTGAAGCCGGTGGTCTTGCCGGCCTCGATTTCATTGAGGATGCAATAATCCACGTAGCGGAGGGCGGGATTCACAATTTTGGCAAAGCGATCGCTGTCCTCACTGACGACATCCACGCAGGTTTTGACGCCGGCGCGCTGGGCTTGGGCGAGCAACCGGGCCGCCCTTGTGCCGAATTTGGGGTCCGGTTCATCCAGGGCGTCCAGCAGGAGCAGGTAGCCGAGATGAAAGATGCGGGGGCGGGTCTGTTCGAAATCCAGCCCCGCGCCGCGCCAGAGGGCGTTGGCGCCGCGCGCATGGAAGAAAGTGCGGCGGCCATGTCCCTGCTCGGTCATGACATCGGTGTAGGAGGTGGGGGCCTTGGTGGTCGTGCCCAGGTGCCGGATGTCGATGCGGTGGCGGCGGCATACATCGAAGATCTCTTCGCCTAGCGCGTCTTTGCCGACGAGGCCCGCACCGTAGAGGGGAAAAGGGGCCCCTGACTTTGCGAGATCGACCAAAACATTGTAAGGTGCTCCGCCTGTTCCTTGGGACTGGCTGCGGATATTGCTGAGTTGTTCGGGCTGAGGGTAAACATCGATCAGCTTGACCTGGTCAATAATCCAGTTGCCCCCGGCGAGCAGACCGCGATGCTGATTGGCGCTCTTATTTTTCATGGCGGTGGCGGTATGGACGCAGTATGTGCGACTAGTGAAAGAGAACAAATGAGCTTTAGGCAAGCAAAATCTTGCCCAAGAAATGCTTTTCAAGGCGCCCGTTTTTGGCTATTTGAATGCTATGGCAGAGCCAGGGCATAAAGGCGAGATGACTTTCCGCGGCATTCCGGTTTCCGCCGGAGTGGCCGGGGTGGTCCACGGCCGCATCCTGGTCATGGACGGCTCGCGGCCCAGCATCGGCAAGCGCCAACTGGGGGAGCAGGAGGTGCCGGAAGAGATCAACCGCCTGGGCCGGGCGCTGGTGGAGACCCGCCAGCAGCTCCTGGAGGTGCAGCGCAAAGTCAGCGTCGGCATGGGCGCCGAGGAAGGCGGCATTTTTGACGCGCACCTGCTGGTCTTGGAAGACCGCACACTGCTCGACGAAGTCGTGCGGATGATTACCGAGCAGAAGGTCAACGCCGAGCGCGCCTTCCACTTGGTCGCGGAGCGTTACGCGGCCACCCTGGCTGCCATCGAGGACGATTACCTCCGGGAACGGGCCGCCGACATGCGGGACGTGACCACGCGCGTGCTCAACAACTTGCTCGGGCTCCAGGCAGAGCTGGACCTGCGCCACCTCAAAGAGCCGTGCATCATGATCAGCCATGACCTGACCCCGTCCAACACCGCCCAGTTGGACAAGCGGTATGTGCTCGGCTTTGCCACGGACGTCGGCAGCAAGACCTCGCATACCGCCATCATGGCCCGATCCCTTCGCATCCCCGCCGTCGTCGGCCTCAAGGACGTGAGCGGCCAGTTGCAGAGCGGCCAGTACGCCTTGCTCGATGGCATCAACGGCGTCCTGATTATTAACCCCACCGACCAGACGCTCTTTGAATACGGAGAACTGATCCGCAAGCAGATCACCTTGCAGGAAAAGCTGCGTGACACACAACTCAAGCCCGCCATCACCCTGGACGGACACCGCGTTTTTCTATCGGCCAATATCGAGCAGGCCGCCGACGCCGAGCAGGTCAAAGCCAACGGCGCCGAAGGCGTCGGCCTGTTCCGCACCGAATACCTCTTTATCAACCACGACCGTCCCCCCGACGAGGAGCAGCAATACCTGGCCTACCGCGAAGCGGCACTGGCCCTCAAACCGTTGCCGGTGGTCATTCGCACCCTCGATCTGGGCGGGGACAAGCTCATGGCTCACATGCCCGCTCCCCGGGAAATGAACCCGTTCCTGGGTTGGCGCGCCATCCGGTTTTGCCTCCAGCGGCCCGACATCTTCCGCGAACAACTCCGGGCCATCCTCCGCGCCAGCGCCGAGGGGAACGTCAAGATGATGTATCCCATGATCTCCGGTCTGGACGAACTCAAGCAGGCCAATGCGCTCGTCGAAAAATACAAAGAGGAATTGCGCCAGGAGGGTCTCCCTTTCGACGAGCACATCGAGATCGGCGCCATGATTGAGACCCCCTCCGCTGCCATTGTCTCCGATTCCCTGGCCAAGCGCCTCAAATTCTTGAGCATCGGCACCAACGACCTCATCCAGTATTCGCTGGCTGTCGACCGGATGAACGAGAAAATCGCCCATCTTTATGAGCCGACCCATCCGGCGATTCTCCACCTGATCAAGATCACGGTCGAGGCCGCGCACAACCATCGAATTTGCGTCTCCGTTTGCGGAGAAATGGCCGGCGACCCCGTCCTGGTGCCCCTCTTGCTCGGCCTGGGCGTGGATGAATTGAGCGTCGCCGCCCCGCTGGTGCCGCCCGTCAAGTTTATCATCCGGCGCTTGAAGCTGGCCGAAGCCAAGGAATTGGCGGAATTCGCGCTTAAGTGCGAATCGGCCGCCGAAATCCTGGCCCGCTGCCAGGAACTCGCCCGGGACATTGCTCCAAGTCTTTTCGAGACCAAATGAAAGTCATTATTCTCGCCGCCGGCTACGCGACCCGACTTTACCCCCTGACTCTGACCCAGCCCAAACCGCTGCTGCCGGTTGCCGGAAAGCCGATGATCGAGCATGTTCTGGACAACCTCGCCCCGATCGGCGGCCTGGACCGCATTTACGTCGTCACCAACGCCAAGTTTGTCCGGCACTTCCAGGAATGGTCCGCCCGCTACCGCGCCACCAAGGCCAAGCTCGATTTCACCGTCGTCAACGACGGCTCGACCGACGATTCCAACAAGCTCGGCGCCATCGGCGACCTCCACTTCGTGCTCACCTCCCAGCACGTCGAAGACGACATCATTGTCGTGGCCGGCGATAACCTCTTCAGCCGCCAACTCTCCGGCTTCGGCGCCTATTGCCGCCAGAAACAGGCCCCCGTGCTGGCCGTCTATGACGTGGGCGACCTCGAGCAGGTCAAGAAGTTCAACGCCATCACCCTGGATAACACAGGCCGCATCACTTTCTTCGAGGAAAAGCCGAAGAACCCCGCCATCACCATCACCGGCATCGCCCTCTATTTCTATCCCAAAGCCACCCTGCCCTTCATTCGGCAGTACATTGCCGAGGGCAACAATCCCGATCAGCCCGGACGCCTCATCCAGTGGCTCTACACTCGGACTGCCGTCTTTACGTGGCGCGTGCCTGGAATCTGGTACGACATCGGCTCCAAAGAGACCCTCGAAGAAGCAAACCGGATTTTCGCGAAGATTTACTGAGCTTTGTTGGGAGTTTGCCTTTTGCCGTGCCACCGCCAAATGTTGCCCGTTTCCTGGCGGTTTCGGCGTGACGAGGCGCAAGACAGAATTCCCCGGCGGCGCTGCCCGGAGGGCTGCGCGGCAACCTCACCCCGTCCATGGGTTCTGGAGCTTGGAGGTTCCTGCTGGCAACCGATTTAGCCAGGGAGCACGCGCTGAAAGCGCACCGCATATCAGCCCAGGGCAAGCGGAGCGCCGCCCTGCTATGGTGGAGCCCAACGTGAATGCCTTCCTTTTTTCGGGTTTTGTTTTTCCGGGCTTGAAGCCCGGAAAAACAAAACCCGAAAAAGGGAGGCAGGGGTATGGTGGCCTTCACCCAGGGCGGCGGCCCGCCTGCGCTCCGCTCCAGCGGGCCTTGCTGGGCTATTATCCTGCTGCCCCTCCGGGGCGCTGGAGGTTGGCGAATTTGTTCGGTCTCGGCGCCCGCGAATAGACAGCCGAAAACCCGTAGCGGATTTGATCAACCACCCTCAGTTTGAGGGGTTTCTCAATCAACGGTCTTCAGGGCCCGGATGCGGTCGCGCAACTGGGCGGCGCGTTCGAACTCCTGGCGGTCGACGGCACGTTGGAGTTGCTGTTCCAATCGCTCGAGTTCGGACAGGGGGCGGTTCTTCCGAATCTGAGCGGCCATTTCGCGCAACCCGTTTAGCGAGCGGTCCCGCTCGAAGGCGAAGGTCTCGTCGTCCAGCTCGGGCAGGGCTTCGATCCTGGCAATTGCCTGCTCCAGGATGCCGATGGCCTTGTCGTAGGCGTTATGGTCCAGCTCGATCATGGCGGCGGCGCTGGCATTGACGCGGAGGATATAGGGACGCCATTTCTCGAGAAACTGCCGGTCTTCCTCCCGCCGGGCATAGCGGCGCGCCAGGTCGAATGAGCGCAGGTTCCGCGCCGTGTCCCGCACCGTGCGTTCCCACTCCTTGAGTTGGAAGAGCCGCACATAGCGGAAGTAATAAAGTGTGCCTTCGTTGAACAACTCGCCGCACTCACGCGGCCCAAGCTCGAATTCCCCCTCCTTCCCGGCGGCCTTGGCCTTTTCCAGGCGCTCGATTTGGTGCTCCAGCGCCGATTCCTTCCCATACGGGCGCGCCCCGTCCGGACGCCCATCCAGCTCGTACTGCTCGATGCCCAACGGCGTCCGCACTTGCAAAATTGGACGCCCATCTTCGCCCGGCACGATGCGCGTCTCCTTCTCCGGGTCGTAAGGCCAGCTCTTCAGAATTTGCCGCAGGTCAACAGACTCACTCATATTGCCGCCGACACTATAGAGGACAATTAAGCCGGAAGGAAGGCCGAAGGTCGAAATCCGAAGAAGGAGGCGAACCACAGTGTAAGCAGCCGCGCGCGCTCCTGCAAGGTTTTAATCTTCGCTTTCGACACTTTTACTTCTGGCATTCGCGCGGAGTCGGGCGCACCGTAAAACCGATGGCGGGAACAGCCTGGGGCCGGCTCGGGTTGCCCGCCCGGATGCATGGTCAAGCAAACACAACTGGCCCTGAGCGACGCCGCCGAATGGCTGGGCGATTGGCATCCCCTGGCCGAGCAACTAGGCTCGACCGACGGGCTGCTTCCCCTGGCGTCGGCCTCTTTGCTGCTCCGGCTCGAGCCGGTGCGGGACCTCTGCTCGTTGCGCCGGTTCCTGCAGGCGTACCACGGGCGCATCCTCCTTCCCTTCGAGTTGCCTGCAATTCAGTCCGCCCACACTCACGCCACTTGCAACGGCGTCCTTGAACTCGTCGCCCTGGATCGCCAATTGGCCGGCGAGCCCCTCCTGCAGTATTTTGGGGAAGCCAGCCGCCGCGTGGGCCAGGGCCAATTGAAGAAGCTCCGGCCGCTGCGCGACCTGCGCGTGGTCCAACGCTACTTGCGCGCCGTGGAAGCCGGCGAGGCCCTTGGCTGGCATACCCTGGTTTATGGGTTGACCTTGGCCATCTATTCGCTGCCGTTGCGTCAGGGCCTGCTCGGTTACGCCCACCAGACCACGCGCGGCTTTATCTACTCCGCTGCCCGCTCCCTGGGATTGTCGGAGCGGATCTGCCGCGCCCTCTTCGATGAACTATGCTCGGGCCTGCCCGCCGCAATCGAGCCGCTGTTCGTCAGGGAAACAAGCCGCGAATGCGCTTGGCTTCCTGCACCCGTTTGATGCCCAGGCTCAACGCGGCCAGGCGCATCGGGATTCTCTGTTTTCGGCCCAGGGCGACCGTCTGGGTGAATGCCGTCTCGAGGATGCGAAACAGCTTGTCCACCACCTCGGTTTCGCTCCAGAAGAAACTCTGCAGGTCCTGCACCCACTCGAAATAAGAGACCACCACGCCCCCGGCATTGCAGAGCACGTCCGGGATGACGAAAATGTCCGGGCGCTGGTTCAGGATTGCGTCCGCCTCGGGGGTGGTCGGGCCGTTGGCTGCCTCCGCCAGGATGCGGCAGCGGACCTGGGCGGCGTTGGCCTCGGTGATCTGCCGTTCCAAGGCGGCCGGCACCAGGATGTCGCACGGCAGCGCCAGCAGTTGTTGGCTCGTCAGCGGTTCACCTTCGGGGAATCCCCCGACGGTTTTGTTGGCGAGGACATGCTTTTGGAGGTCCCACAGGTTGAGGCCCTGGGCATTGAAGACCCCTCCCAGGGCATCGGTCACCGCAATGATCTTCACTCCGTAGCGCGCCAGGGAAAGCGCGGCAATCGAGCCTACGTTGCCGTAGCCCTGGATGGCGGCGGTGGCTTTGCTCACATCCAGGCCGATGAGGTCGGCGGCGCGATTGATCAGGTAACCAACCCCGCGTCCGGTCGCCTCGCGCCGCCCCAGCGAGCCGCCCAATCCGACCGGCTTGCCCGTGACAATGCTCGGCACGGTGTAACCGGCATGGACAGAATAGGTGTCCATTATCCAGGCCATC